>OIWK01000024.1_pt1 | contig 124037 bp, 114 predicted proteins | sample 1587401 | NCBI WGS metagenome assembly OIWK01 (sample SAMEA3888911, study PRJEB22519) | human gut metagenome | biome: human gut; feature: human-associated habitat; material: faeces | place: Denmark | collected 2009 | reverse complement strand
CGCGAGCTGGGTTCAGAACGTCGTGAGACAGTTCGGTCCCTATCTGTTGTGGGCGTTGGAGATTTGAGGAGAGCTGTCCTTAGTACGAGAGGACCGGGATGGACCTACCACTGGTGCACCAGTTGTTCTGCCAAGAGCATAGCTGGGTAGCTAAGTAGGGAAAGGATAAGCGCTGAAAGCATCTAAGCACGAAACCTACTCCAAGATGAGATCTCCCAACAAGTAAGACCCCTTAAAGACGATAAGGTAGATAGGCCAGAGATGGAAGTGTAGAGATACATGGAGTTGACTGGTACTAATCGGTCGAGGACTTAATCAAGAGAGTCGAGTAAGCGTTGTTCGATTTTGAGAGATCAAGAAATCTCTTAAAGATCCGGTGGCGATAGCGAAGTGGATACACCTGTTCCCATCCCGAACACAGAAGTTAAGCACTTCAACGGCGACAATAGTTGGGCGTGCCCCTGCGAAGATAGCAAGCTGCTGGGTTTTTTTATGTCTGACCCTTTATCTGCATGTGAGCCTGCGAACAGGCAAGCTGCTGGGTCCTTTTTTTATGCCTATTTATATACCTTTCTTTGAAAGGTTTTTTTATTTTATATGAAAATTATTTTCAAACATTTTACATATTGACCATATTTTGGTCTTTTTTTAGAATAGTAGTGTTGGAGTGATAAGAGATTATGAAAATTGGATTTGATAATAAGAAATATCTAAAGATGCAATCAGAGCATATTCAAGAAAGAATATCGCAATTTGATGGAAAACTATATCTAGAATTTGGCGGCAAATTATTTGATGATTATCATGCAAGCCGTGTTTTACCTGGCTTTGCCCCTGACAGCAAGCTACAAATGTTGATGACTATGAAAGATGATGCGGAAATTGTCATCGCAATCTGTGCAGCAGATATTGAAAACAATAAACTGCGGGGAGACTTAGGCATTCCCTATGATCAAGAAGTTTTACGTTTAATTAAAGAATTTAGTTCGCGTGGTTTATATGTGAGCAGTGTAGTTATTACACAATATTCCCATTCAAAGGCAATTGATCGTTTTAAAGCGAAATTGAAACGTAGAAAGATCAACGTTTACCAACATTACTATATTGATGGCTATCCGACAAATGCTAAGGCAATCATCTCTAGTAATGGCTTTGGCAAAAATGATTATATTGAGACCAGTCGTCCTTTAGTTGTCGTTACGGCACCTGGACCTGGTAGCGGAAAGATGGCAACTTGTCTCTCTCAGCTTTACCATGAAAACCTTCATGGAGTAAAAGCCGGTTATGCCAAATATGAAACTTTCCCTATTTGGAATTTAGACTTAAATCACCCGGTGAATTTAGCTTATGAAGCAGCTACAGCGGATCTAAACGATGTCAACATGATTGATCCATTCCATCTTCAAGCGTATGGAAAAATTACCGTGAATTACAATCGAGATGTGGAAATCTTCCCCGTATTAAAGAATATCTTTGAAGAAATTGATGGTTCTTGTCCTTACCAAAGCCCAACTGATATGGGTGTGAATATGGCTGGTTTCTGCATTAGTGATGATGAGGTTTGTTGCCAAGCGAGTAAGCAGGAAATTATTCGTCGTTATTATGAAACCTATACACGGTATATCAATGAAGAATGTTCGGTAGATGAACTTCATAAACAAGAATTAGTGATGGAAAAAGCGGGCGTTTCTATTCAAGATCGGAAATGTGTTATAGCCGCCCAAGAAAAAGAAAAGGAAACGAAAGTATATTCTGGTGCGATTGAATTAGAAGATGGCACAATTATTACAGGAAAAACTACAAGCTTTATGGGAACTTGTTCCGCTACTTTAATTAATGCATTAAAGTATTTAGCGCATATTCCTGAAGCAGAAAATGTAATTAGTCCCAATGCGTTTGGACCAATTCAAGAGTTAAAAACACGATATTTAGGCAGCGTGAATCCTCGTTTACATATTCAAGAAGTACTTATTGCACTTTCTCTAAGTGCTCAAGATAATGAGAGTGCGAAGAAAACTTTAGAGGCTTTACCGCTTTTGGATAATACACAAGCTCACTTTACTTCGAATATCAAAACAGAAGATCTCACAATATTAAATCATTTAGGCATTCATTCGACATATGAAGCAGATAAAAGGTAGGACGATTATGGCAAAATCATTACCAAGCTCAGGTGCAGGAGCAACCCGCATTATTTTAAAGAATAAAGACGCTTTTCATTTCGATTTGCGTGAGAAAAAAGAAGAAAATGGAAAGATGAGTTATTTATACGATGTCTTTTATGAAAATGCGACAGGAACATTAAACATTCAAGTCGATCAGAATGAACCAGTTGTAGCCGCATTGAATTTAAGTCTCGGTAAAGTCATCACTTTAGCGAATGATGCGAATCTAAAAAAATTATGTAAATATGTGATGGAAAACACAAACAGCTAGTTAATCAACTAGCTGCGTTTTTCTTAATGTTTGAAAGACTCGAGGAATAGCTTCCAATAAGTCTTCTGGTTGGAAGCATGCGGGATCTAAATTTTGTTTGGCACATTCAGAGTGGATAAAACAAGCACTCATTGCGGCTTGGAAATCATCCCCTGATTGTCCATATAAGCCGGTTAGAATCCCACAAAGAATATCTCCACTACCTCCTTTGGCAAGAGCACTGTTGGGGCTTGCCAAGATGGCACACCGCTCACCTTTTGAAACAACGCTGATACTGGATTTTAAAACCAAGGTGCAATTGGGATATGCACGCGAAAAAGCTTTAGCGGCTTGAATCGGTTGTGCGGCAATGGTTTTTACATCCATGGATAAGATATAACTTAGTTCCTTTACATGAGGCGTCAAAATGGTTGGTGCACTACGTTTAAGCAGTTCACTTTGATCTTGTAGAGCCCAAAATGCATCCGCATCTAAAATAAGTGGTTTATTACTTTGCAAAGCGAGTTTTAGTAATTCTTTTGTGATGGCATTGCGGCCTAAACCATTTCCTATGGAAATTACATCATATTGCGCAACATTGTCTAAGAATATATTTAGGATGGCTTTAGAGAACTTACCATCCTGGCTCGGACAGACCAGTCGCATGGCACTATCCATCTTATAGGCAAGAATATCGGCAATACAATCCGGAATACATAGGGTTAAAGTTCCAATACCACTTTTGTAACAAGCTTTGGCAGCCATTGTGATAGCTCCATGCATCGCTTGACTCCCACCAATCATAAGGGCTTTGCCAAAAGTTCCTTTATGGGAAAAGTCGGAACGCAAGGGAAGCTTTGCGTTATTTGCATCAATGAATACTGGTGCTTTTAGGTTCTTATGGGGAATTCCAATATCAAAACACTGAAGCTTTCCAGAGATGCGTAAACCATCTCCTACAAGATGCCCTTCTTTTAAACAATCCAGGGCATAGGTTTGGTCTGCTTGAATGGCACAACCGAGGATTTCTCCGGTAGTGGCATCAAGGCCACTGGCAATATCAATGGAAATGGTTTGAACGTTTGTTTCATTGATAGCTTGGATGATAGCTTTCCATTGCCCTTCAATCGGACGGGATAAGCCGTTTCCAAATAGCGCATCTACAATCAAGTCGGCTTTATCTAATGCCATTAAGAATTCTTGATAGTTTGTATGAATGGGATAGTTTAATGCTTGTAGAATTTCAAATTGTACGTTTTCCGATTCCGACATCGAAGTACCAGGTAGATAGATAAAAGGCCTTACACCTTTTTGATAGAGCAGTCTAGCTATGGCCAGCCCATCTCCACCATTATTTCCAGGTCCTGCCACAATCACAATATTATGCTTCTTTGTTTGCAGGATATGTTCTGTACAAACTTGAGCCGCATGTTCCATTAGTATAAGGGATGGAATATGATAGAGCTTTGTGGCATTTTCGTCTTCTTGTCGGGCTTGTTGGGCATTGCAAATATACATATTATTCAAAATCTACCGTCTTTGAGCATGCAATATAAGGAGCAAATTCTTTTTTACAAGCACAGTGCAAAGCGTTTTCTTGATAGGCATCTAAGTTTTCTTTGGGAAGACGAACAATTAAAGCTAAATCGAAACTTCGATCAGAATGTAAAAAGTCCATACCTACTTCCATTTCATCAACTAAATCAATTTTTCCTTGCATTTTGTTTAAAATATCTGCAACCTTTTGTTGGTTTTCCAAGGTGCATTCTTTTAATTTAAAAAATACGATATGTGTCATAGTATCACCTCGGTATTACTATATAATAGTTTTTAAAAAAATGCTTGTGCGAATCATATTGTGTTATAATTGGTACTCAAAAGGGGTTAACTATGTTAAAACAATCGAAGGTAAAAAATTCCATTGTACTATCTGGATTAGTTGGTACAGGTGGTTTATTTGTAGCTAAATTAATTGGTATCGTTTATGCGATACCCTTTTCAAGTATTTTAGGAAATGTAGAATACATGGGCTTTTATGGACAAGCGTATAACATTTATTCCTATGTTTTAAATGTATTTACAGCCGGATTTCCATTTGCGATTGCCACAATGGTTGCCAAATACACCGTCTTAAATGATACGAAAACCGTCTTGTTGGTAAAGAAAGTAGCCATATCGATGATGATGCTGATGGGCTTTGTCGGCATGGTCTTAATGATGGCTTTTTCTGGTGTATTAGCACCACTTATGGTTGCCAATAACGCTGCCATTATGGCCAATGTGCTTCGTTTCTTAGCTATTGCGCTCTTTTTTGTGCCTGTTTTATCGGCTTTTCGAGGCTATTATCAAGGTTTAAAAGAGATGGAAGAATATGCTTTCTCACAAGCATTTGAACAAATCTTCCGCGTTGGTTTTTTATTATCTGCGGCTTGTTTGATTGTCTATGGTCTGCATATTGAACGGCGGTGGGCTTTATATACTTCGGTTCTTTCTACTTCTGTAGCAGCAGTTGCTGGAATTCTACAAATCATGCACTTTGACCGTAAGAAATCAAAAGAAATCGTTTCTGCTGCCAAGCAACAAGAAAAAGCCAGTTTACAAGAAAAAGCTATTTTAAAAGAATTATTTATCTTGGCCATCCCTTATTTGATTTCTTCGATTTTAGGTTATTCTCAATCCATCTTTAATGGGGTTTTATTACCAACCGGATTAAAGATGCATTATACATCCACGGATATAATTTCTACGATTATTTCGGCAACAAGTTATGTAGGGGTAAAGTTAACGGCCATTCCGATGGTCTTAGCTCCAGGATTTACAGCCGCGATTATTCCGCATATCACAACCGCTTTAACGCAAAATAATAAAAAGCTTGTGCGTAAAAATGTCATTGATTGTTTGAATGTAGTTTTATATATTGGCCTACCTGTTGCCTTCTGTTTGTTTGTATATAGTGCACCTTTAAACTATACCTTGTTTTATACCGATGATTTGGCAACAAGTACGATGGTTATACAGTGGTTGACTATTGAAGCAATTACCGGCTTTGTCCTACCAGTCGTGACCAATTTGATGATGGCTTTAAAACTGCAACCCAAAGTATTAAAGCGTTTGGCCATCAATGCTGTGATCAAAGGCGTTTTAATGGTTCCTTTAACAGCCTTGCTTGGATATGGTGGAGCTGTTATTGCTTCCTTAATTGCGGATGCTTATCTGATTATTTCTTGTCTCCATCAAATTTCGGTAGCATATCATATTTCTTACAATAAAGTCATTGCGGTTGTCTTACGAATTGGTGTTGGATTACTTGCTTTATGGCTTGTAGCGACTGGTTTAAACCATATTGGTTTAGATGGTTTATCAAATGGAAAACTCGTTTGTTTAGTGAAGATGTGCATCAATGGATGTATCAGTATGCTTGTATATGTAGCCGTTACGGTAGCTTTAAAAATACCGCAACTGGTATTTCATAAGTCCTTATCTATTCCAAGGGGGAAGAAGTAATGTTTGATGTGATTGTAATTGGAGGGGGTCATGCCGGAATTGAAGCTGCCATGGCAGCTAGCCGGATGCAAAAGAACACAGCCCTTTTAACAATGAATATCGATATGGTCGGCTCTATGCCTTGTAATCCCAGTGTGGGAGGACCAGCTAAAGGCATTGTCGTTCGGGAAATTGATGCTTTAGGTGGAATTATGCCAGTTGCAGCCGATCAAACGGCCCTGCAATTTAAAATGTTAAATACCACCAAAGGACCAGGCGTTTGGTCTTTACGGGTACAAAGCGATAAAGAAGCATACAAAAAGTTTATGAAACAAGCCCTGCTTAAACAAGAGCATCTAACGGTCATTGAAACGATGGTTGCTTCTTTATGGATTGAAGATCAGAAAGTACGTGGGGTTCATTGCCAAGATGGAACGAGTATTGAGGCTAAAGCTGTAATCTTGACTACCGGTACCTATATGACAAGTTCGGTATTGCGTGGCCATACGGCAACAAGTTCTGGGCCTGAATCACAACCAACGATCAATACGTTATCAGAGAGTTTACGGACTGCGGGAATTCGTACCTTCCGTTTAAAAACCGGTACACCACCACGGGTGAAGATGGATTCTATTGACTTTGAAAAAACGAGTGTACAACCCGGAACCAATGCTTTTCTTCGTTTTAGTGAAACGACAAAACCGGAAGAAGTCTTATCATTCTCGCAACAGGAAGTCTGTCATTTGATTTATACGACACCCAAAACTCATGAAATTATTCGTAGCCATTTAAAAGATTCGGCCATGTATTCAGGCTTAGTCAAAGGGGTAGGCCCAAGATATTGTCCAAGTATTGAAGATAAACTGGTCCGTTTTGCGGATAAACCAAGACATCAACTGTTTTTGGAACCCGAATCCAAATCGTTGGATACGATTTATATTCAAGGCTTTTCTACTTCGATGCCAATTGATGTACAAGAAGAAATGGTTCATTCCCTACCTGGCTTAGAGAATTGTGTCATTGAAAAATATGCCTATGCGATTGAATACGATGCCATTGATCCATTGCAGATGCATCCAAATATGGAAAATAAAATTGTCGAAAACTTATTTACGGCTGGGCAAGTAAATGGAACAAGTGGGTATGAAGAAGCCGCTGGCCAAGGTTTGATGGCAGGAATTAATGCAGCTTTGAAGCTGGATGGAAAAGCACCATTTATTCTACGTCGTGATCAAGCCTATATTGGCGTTATGATTGATGACCTTTGTACCAAGGGAACAAAAGAGCCCTATCGTTTATTGACTTCACGGGCTGAATATCGCTTATTGCTGCGTCATGATAATGCCGAAGAGCGTTTACTAGAAATGGGTTATGAAATTGGTTGTGTGGATGAAAAGCGTTACCAGACTTTTTGTCATAAACAAGAAGCTATTCAAAAAGCCATTGAAGATTTAAAAGAAGTACACGTAAAACCAAGTGATGCCTTGAATGCTTATCTTCAATCATGTGGGTTTGAACCTATGCAACGTGGCATGACCGAATATCAATTGTTGAAACGTCCAAAAGTGAAAATTTCTGATCTAACTACATTTACCAATGTGGATTTTGGTGAAGAAATCAATTCACATATTGAAATTGCGATAAAATATGAGGGGTATATTAATAAAGCAAAGCGAGATGCGAAACATCTTCAACAAATGGAAAGCGTGGCCTTACCAAAAGATTTAGATTATGCCCATATGGATAATATTTCTTTAGAGGCACGTCAGAAATTATCGGAGATTCGTCCCGCTACACTTGGACAAGCTAGCCGTATTTCAGGCATTAATCCAAGTGATATTGCGATTTTGGCAATGAAAGTGCGATAGAAAAGAGGGGACTATGGCAAAGGCAAAAAAGCGAAAAAAGAATCGATGGATCTATCTTGTGTTGGTAGGTGTCATTTGTCTATGCTTTGGGTCGGGAATCAAAGAATTAAAAACGACCGTGGACTTAAAAAACAGTATTGAACAATCCAACACTAAGCTCAAAGAACTTAAGGCAAAGCAGACGGATTTAGAGAAGAAAAAGAAAAATCTTTTAGATCCTGATTATATTGAATATATTGCACGGGGGAAATACTTAGTCACAAAAGAAGGGGAACAGGTATTCAAATTTCCGAGTACAAAACAAGAAGATTAGCAGGCACGATAGAGTGCCTGTCTTTTTTTTGAATTAGACATTTTGACATTCGTCATATATGATGATAGAAGACTTAGGAGTAGGGATGAATCATTCAATTTTCAGTTTTCTTCAAAAAATGGGTAAATCTTTTATGCTGCCCATTGCGGTTTTACCTATTGCCGGCATTTTTCTTGGCTTAGGTAGTTCTTTGACTAATGCGACAACCATTTCGGCTTTACATGCAGAATCGATATTGTCACAAGGAACCCTTTTATATAGTTTTTTAATCTTATTAAAAACAACTGGAAAAGTATTATTTGATAATTTACCTTTAATTTTTGCGGTTTCTATTGCCTTAGGAATGGCCAAACAGCGCAAAGAAGTTGCGGCATTATCCGCTATTATTGCGTTCTTTGTGATGCATGCCACCATCAACAGCTTACTGATCTTAGATGGAACCATTGTAAATGATGTGGTTTCTTCTCGTGTGCTGGATGGATCGATTACGTGGGTCTGTGGTTTACAATCCTTGGAGATGGGAGTCTTTGGCGGAATTATTGTTGGTCTTGGGGTCAGTGCTTTACATAATCGCTTTTATCAGATTCAATTACCAAGTATTATCTCTTTTTTTGAAGGCGAACGATTTGTGCCGATTATCTGTGCCATTGCTTATTTATTTGTGGGAATTGTATTGCGTTTTGTATGGCCACCAATCCAAATGGAAGTGTATAACCTAGGACAACTGGTTACTTCCAGTGGCTATGTCGGAACCTTTTTGTATGGCATTATTAAGCGTGCCCTGGTTCCCTTTGGCTTGCATCATGTTTGGTATACACCGTTTTATCAAAGTGCCCTGGGGGGAGTCAAAGTAGTGAATGGAACTTTTGTGACAGGTGCACAAAATATTTTCTTTGCGGAATTATCGGATCCAAGTATCAAACACTTTAGTGTCGAAGAGACCAAGTTTTTCTCTGGTGAATTTATCTTTATGATCTTTGGTTTACCAGGAGCATGTCTGGCTATGTGTCAATGTGCCAAACCAGAAGCGAAAAAGAAAGTTGGCGGTCTGTTATTGTCAGCAGCTTTAACAAGTATGCTTACAGGAATTACCGAACCGGTAGAATTTTCTTTTCTGTTTGCGGCACCTTTATTATTTGCCGTCCATGTCTTTTTAGCAGCTACTTGTTTTGTGGTGGCCCAGTTCTTTCGGATTGCGATTGGTTTTACTTTCTCTGCCGGATTTGTCGATTTTTTCTTGTTTGGCATTATACAAGGAAATGACAAAACCAATTGGATCATGGTTGTAGTTCTAGGTATCATTTATTTCTTTATTTATTATTTTGCGTTCCGAACGATTATCTTAAAATTTGACTGTAAAACCCCAGGACGAGAAGACGATAATGTGATGAAAGTCTTTGATAAGAAGAAACTGGATTTTACCTTTGATCAATCATTGATTGACCCAAGAAGCCAGATGATTATTCAAGGCCTGGGTGGAAGAAGCAACTTTTATGATTTAGATTGTTGCATTACCCGTTTACGCGCATCCTTAAGAAATCCAGAATTGATTAATGAAAGCTTGTTAAAGCAATCTGGAGCTGCTGGTATCATGCATAAAAATGAAGCCATTCAGATTATTTATGGTCCGCAGGCTTCCAATATTAAAAGCAAACTGGATGAATATATGAATGCAGTGCCGGAAGCATACGATCAACAAGAACAGACGATTTCGTTTACCTCTGGAGAAGAAAAGAAAATCTATTCTGTAGGGAATGGAGAAGTCTTGCCGATTGAAGAAGCTTTAGATCCTATTTTCTCAAGTAAGTTGATCGGTGATGGAGTTATGATGCGCTTGCAAAATGGCTTGGTTTTATGCCCTTGCGAAGGAAAGATCACGATGATTTATCCAAGCAAACACGCTATCGGAATTACTTTAGATGAAGATACACAACTACTCTTGCATTTTGGTATTGATACAGCGAAATTAAATGGGCAAGGTTTTGAGTTATTGGTGGGATTAAATCAACAAGTGCATGTAGGCGATGCTTTATGGAATGCGGATCTGAAGTTCATTCATGAAAACGCTATTGATGATTGCTTATTGATGGTGTTTACACAAGTGAAAGAAAATGCACAGATAGAAAAGTATTATGGCCTAAAGACAAGTGAAGACTGTGTCATGGAAGTGAAAGTGTAGGGGATATCATGTTTGAGATTATAAAAGTATTGAATAATAATACCTTGTTGGTATCAAAAAACGAGGAAGAGCTCATCGTGATGTCAAAAGGCATTGGCTTTGGTCAAAAGACAGGGAATAAAGTTGATATTCCGCGTAATGCGAAACAATATCGTATGCAAAAGAGTTACCAGACGGGAAAGAAAACAAGCTATTCTATTGATAATATTGATCCTGTCTATATTGAGATTGCCAATGAAATCATTGAACTCACAAAGGAAAAATTTGGGAAAGTCGAACACGATATCTTATTGCCGTTAGCAGACCATATTTACTTTGCGATAAAACGAATTCAAGAAAATGATTTTCCTGCAAATCCTTTTTATACGGATATTCAGTTGATATTTCCGGATGAATATGAAGTGGCACTAAAAGGGAAAGATGTGATTTACCAATATACGGGCGTAAAGATCAATGCAGATGAGATTGGTTTTATCACTTTGCATGTGCATTCGGCTATTTCGGTAAATAAAGTTAGTCAATCGATGGAAGTTATGCGAGTTATTCGGGAATTTTTTAAAGTATTGCAGAAAGATTTACGCATCCATATTGATAGTAATTCTCTATCTTATATTCGTTTGATGAATCATATTAAATTTCTTTTATTGCGCTTGAATAACGAGGAAGAATTGCAGATGGATATCACAAGCTTTACGAAGGAAAAGTTCCCGTTTGCGTATAACCAGGCAAAAATTCTCTGTAATGATTTGGCCAAAGTATTGCATAAAGATCTACCGGATAGTGAGTTAGGTTATTTAGCTTTGCACTTAGAAAGGATTCTTTCTTCCACAATTTCCGACTAGTATCACAAAAAAATCACATTTTTTATTGACAGCGGTTTCAGACTTTGTTAAGGTAAGAGTGTAAAAATTGAATATTCAATAGCGTGTAACTGGTCAAGCAGGCATTTACTATTTTGATTGAAGATATAATCTTTTTTTGTTTATTGTATATCTTCAGTTTAAATGTAAAGCCTGCTTTTTTTGTTTCTATAGTTGTTGGATAGGAAAAGAAAGGAAAAATTTATATGGTAGGAATTATTCTTGCAAGTCATGGTGAATTTGCGAATGGAATCTTCCAGTCTGGTTCAATGATCTTTGGTGAACAAGCGGATGTGAAACCTTGTACATTGATGCCAAGCGAAGGACCTGAAGACGTTCGAAAGAAGATGGAAGATGCGATTGCTTCTTTTGAAAATCAAGAAGAAGTATTGTTCTTAGTTGACCTTTGGGGAGGAACTCCTTTTAACCAAGCAAGTGCTTTGTTAGATGGTCACGAAGACAAATGGGCAATTGTCACTGGTTTGAACTTGCCAATGTTGATTGAAACGTATGCATCTAGAATGTCAATGGAGACAGCACATGAAATTGCTGCTCATGTTCTTCAAACCGCAAAAGAAGGTGTACAAATCAATCCAAAAGAATTAGAGCCAAAAGAAGAAAAGAAAGAAGTTGTTGCGGATGTTCCACAAGGAGCAATTCCAGAAGGTACGGTCTTAGGAGATGGACATATCAAATATGGTCTAGCACGTATTGATACTCGTTTGTTGCATGGACAAGTTGCTACGGCATGGACAAAAACCATTAATCCAAACCGTATCATTGTTGTAAGTGATAATGTTGCCCATGATGCTTTAAGAAAGAGCATGATTGAGCAAGCGGCTCCTCCAGGAGTTAAAGCAAATGTTGTCCCTATCGAAAAGATGATTCAAGTTGCTAAAGACCCTCGTTTTGGTGCAACGAAAGCATTGTTATTGTTTGAAACTCCACAAGATGCTTTAAAAGCTATCGAAGGTGGCGTTGATATCAAAGAATTAAACGTTGGTTCAATGGCTCACTCGCAAGGTAAAGCCGTTTGTACAAAAGCTATTGCGATGGGAAAAGACGATGTAGAAACATTTGAAAAATTGAAAGCCTTAGGTGTGAAATTTGATGTTCGTAAAGTTCCTTCAGATTCACCTGAAAACTTTGAAACAATCTTGAATAAGGCAAAATCAGAATTAAAATAGGAGGAAATTATGTCTGCGATTACAATTATATTAATTATCTTTGTTGCCTTCTTAGCTGGTATGGAAGGAATTTTGGATGAATTCGAATTCCACCAACCACTAGTTGCTTGTACATTGATTGGATTAGTCAGTGGACACTTAAAAGAAGGTATTATGTTAGGTGGTTCTTTACAGTTGATGGCTTTAGGTTGGGCAAACATCGGTGCTGCTGTTGCACCAGATGCTGCATTGGCTTCAGTCGCTTCTGCAATTATTATGGTATTAGCTTTAGATGGTGGTGCTACTAGTACAACAAATGCAATTAACACTTCAATTGCTGTTGCTATTCCACTTTCTGTTGCTGGTTTATTCTTGACTATGATTTGTCGTACAATTGCCATTCCAATGGTTCACTTCATGGATGCTGCTGCTGAAAAAGGTGATTTTGCTAGTATCGAACGTTGGCAAGTTGCTGCAATCTGCTTACAAGGTATTCGTATTGCTATCCCTGCTGCTGCATTGTGCTTTGTACCTTCTAGTGTTGTAACTGGTGCATTGAACGCTATGCCAGGCTGGTTATCTGGTGGTATGGCAGTCGGTGGAGGAATGGTTGCCGCTGTAGGTTATGCAATGGTTATCAACATGATGGCTACAAAAGAAACTTGGCCATTCTTCGCTTTAGGTTTCGTATTTGCTTGTGTAAGTGAATTTACATTAATTGCTTTAGGTGTTATCGGTATTGTTATCGCTATCGTTTACTTAGGATTGAAAGATCAATCTAAGAACTCTGGTGGTGGATCTAATACGGGTTCAGGTGACCCACTTGGTGACATCTTAAATGATTACTAGGATTTTGAGGGAGGTAAGTAAAAATGGCTGAAAAAATTACATTATCAAAACAAGATCGTAAAAAAGTTTGGTGGCGTCATCAGTTCCTTCAAGGTTCTTGGAACTATGAACGTATGCAAAATGGTGGATGGTGTTATTCCATTATCCCAGCTATCAAAAAATTGTATTCAAATAAAGAAGATCAAGTTGCTGCATTGAAACGTCACTTGGAGTTCTATAACACACACCCTTATGTTTCAAGTCCAGTAATGGGTGTTACTCTAGCATTGGAAGAAGAAAAAGCCAATGGAGAAGCTGTAGATGATACAGCAATCCAAGGTGTTAAAGTTGGTATGATGGGACCTTTAGCTGGTGTCGGTGACCCAGTATTCTGGTTTACAGTACGTCCAATCTTAGGTGCTTTAGGTGCTTCCCTTGCTTTAAGTGGAAACTTATTAGGACCAATTCTATTCTTCGTATTATGGAACGTCATTCGTATGGCATTTGAATGGTATACTCAAGAATTCGGTTACAATGTTGGTACAAAAATTGCCCAAGATATGTCTGGTGGTTTATTAGGAAAAATCACTCAAGGTGCAAGTATCTTAGGTATGTTCATCATCGGTTCTTTGGTACAACGTTGGGTTAGTATTTCCTTTACACCAGTTGTTTCTTCTGTTAAACAATCAGAAGGTGCTTACATTGACTGGTCACAAATCAAAGGCAATGCTGATGGTATCAAATCAGCTCTAGAACAATATTCTTCATTAGGTGCTACAGGATTGAATCAAATAAAAGTTACAACTTTGCAACAAAACTTAGATTCTTTGATTCCAGGTTTAGCTGCTTTACTATTAACTTTGTTATGCTGTAAACTATTGAAGAAAGGTGTTTCACCAATCGTCATCATCATTGCGTTATTCGTAGTTGGTGTAATTGCACGAGTTATTGGAATTATGTAAGATCCTAGGAGGGTTTCATGGCACAGTCTTTAAATAAGCAAGTTGATTTAACAATAAAAGCTACTTCTTTTCTTGGTTTGACAAGTACAGGGAAGGTAATGATCGGCGATAAGGCTTTTGAATTCTATAACGATAGAAATGTGGAAGACTTTATCCAAATTCCCTGGGACAGAATTGACCGAATTGAAGCAAGTGTTATTGGAAAAAAGAGAATATCTCGATTTGCGATATTCTTGGCAAATGACAAGTATTTCTCTTTTTCAACACGCGATAATATTAAGACTTTAAGGGCTGTAGCTAAATATGTTCCTGCAGATCGAATGTTACGATCATTAAGCTTTGCGGATGTATTCAAACGTGGCTTGATGGCAATTCCAAAAAAAATATTTCATTCAAAAGAACCTGTAGATTAATTTCTGCAGGCTCTTTTGTCATAAGATTGTTATATCTGTCCTTCAAAATGAAGATACCTACTAAGATTAATCTTTGTTGCGAAATTCATGGAGGAGAAAATGAAAAAAGATAAAACAATTCAAGCTAAGTTTACGGCAAGAGATGAAATGGGTAATGAATGGCTTTCTGATGTATTTGAAGATGTCCCCAAAAGTAGAGTGGAAGAAGATGGTATAACGTATGAAGGCACTCCACAAGAATATGAGAAGTCTTTTATCAGTTATTTAGGCGTCAAGAATCAGGAAAAGCTAGATGCACAGAAACAAGAAAATTATTATTATCGAACTCTTGATTTAATCGTTGATTTTAATCGACACAGAGTCACAAAAAACGAAAAAGAAATTCACATAGATTCATCTTGCTGGGTTATTTTGGAAAAACTAATTAAGAACAATGGATGTGTTGTAAAGCGTGATACATTGAAACAGGCTTTGGAAGAAAATTCCGGATGCTCACTTTTAGATGGCTACGTCAGTGTTGTGATTGGGCGCGTACGAAAAGTTTTGGAAGAAGATAAAGATACACCATATATTGGTACGGATTTTAAGATGGGATATCATTGGAAGGCACCAATCGTAAAAGAGAAATATGAAATAGCTTAATTGTGAAGAGCTTACAGCTTCCGATTTGGTACTTTAGTGATTTGTTATTTCCAAAGAACCCGTTTTTTAGTATAATTTTAGGCGTTGGAGGAAAAAGATATGAATAGTTTTGGATCAGAAGCGTTATTTATTGAGCGTTATAAAGAAACTGCTTCCGATATGTTTGGGAAAAACTTTGAAGAATTATCTGAAGTTGAGCGGTACCTTGCATTGGGAAGTTTGATTCGTGAGTATGCAAATAGTAATTGGAAAGAAACAAAAAATGCCATTAAGAAGAATAAGACAAAACAATTGTATTATTTCTCTATGGAATTTTTGATGGGCCGTTTAATGACAAGTAACCTTATGAACTTAGGTATCTATGATACGGTAAAAGGTGGCTTGGCTAAACTTGGCATGGATATTAATAGTTTAGAAGAAATGGAAAGCGATGCAGGATTAGGAAACGGTGGTTTAGGTCGTTTGGCTGCTTGTTTCATGGATTCTTTGGCTTCATTGGATTTAGCTGGCCATGGAAACTGTATTCGTTATCGTTATGGTTTATTTAAACAAAAAATTGAAAATAATCAACAAGTAGAAATGCCAGATTGCTGGTTAAAATATGGAAACATTTGGGAAGTATGGAAACCTCATCATGCGGTAAACGTTAAATTTGGTGGATACGTTGATGGATATGTAAACGAAAAAGGTAAATTTGTTACCTATCATCACCCAGATTTTGTTGTACGTGCGGTTCCATATGATGAACCAATTATTGGTTACCATACAAAAACTGTAAATACGTTGAGTTTATGGGATGCAGAAGTGGATGAAAATGCTACACCAGCTTCCAATTTAACGAAATATTTGGAAGATGTTACCGCATTAACTGCTAATGTATATCCAGATGATTCAACGATTGAAGGAAAAGAATTGCGTTTAAAACAAGAATATTTCTTCGTTAGTGCAGGTATTGCACGGATTATTGAAAGTCATTTACGTGTATATCCTTCTTTGGATAATTTAGCTGAAAAAGTTGCTATTCAATTAAATGATACACACCCTGTTCTTGTTATTCCTGAATTGATGCGTGTCTTATTAGATGATTACGATTATGAATGGGATCAAGCATGGCAAATTGTCAAGGGTACAGTTGCTTATACAAACCATACAGTTATGGCTGAAGCACTTGAAAAATGGCCACAAGATATGGTGCAAAAATTGTTACCCAGAGTTTACATGATCATTGAAGAAATTGATCGTCGTTGGAAATTTGAAGTAGACCATAAAGGTTTATGTGCAATTTATCCAAATGTTGCGATTATTCGTGAAGGCCAAGTACATATGGCTCACCTAGCTATTGTTGGAAGTCACAGCGTAAATGGAGTTGCTGCATTACACTCAAAGATCTTAGTGGATGATGTATTCAAAGATTTCGCGACCATTTACCCAGATTTATTCAATAATAAAACCAATGGTATTACACACCGTCGCTGGTTGTTGTATTCCAACCCACAATTAACGCAATTATTGGAAGAAACAATTGGGGATGAATTTAAAACCAATCCAGAAAAATTAGAAGATTTGATGCAATATGTAGATGATCCAATTCTTCAAGAAAAATTCATGAAGGTAAAATTGGAACGTAAGAAGATCTTAGCAGATTATGTTAAGAAAACTTGTGGTGTTGAAGTAAATGTAAATTCTATCTTTGACTGCCAGGCAAAACGTCTTCATGCCTATAAACGTCAATTGTTAAATATTTTTGCCGTTATGGATACATATATGCGAATGAAGAGTGATCCAAACTATCGTATTTATCCTAGAACATTCTTCTTCTCTGCAAAGGCTGCACCGGCTTACTATGAAGCAAAAGAAATTATTAAATTGATCAATATGGTTGCAGAACGTGTAAACAATGATCCAGAAACAAATGAATACTTAAAAGTTGTATTCATTCCAAACTATTCTGTTTCTGTTGCTGAATTATTGATGAATGCTGCTGATGTCAGTGAACAAATTTCTACTGCTGGTAAAGAAGCAAGTGGTACAGGTAACATGAAGTACATGATGAATGGTGCTATTACACTTGGAACCCTTGATGGGGCAAATGTGGAAATCGTTGGTCAAGTTGGTGAAGAAAATGCGGAAATCTTCGGTTTACATGTAGAGGATATCAACCACTTGAAACATGAACGTTCTTATAATTCTTGGGATTACTACAATACACATGAAAATGTTCATCGTGTTATTGACTCTTTACGTAATGGTTATTGGTCAAGTGATCCAAATGAATTCCGTGTAATTTATAATGATATTTTGACGCAAAATGATGAATTCTTCGTCTTAGCTGATTTCAATGCATATGTAAATGCACAAGAAAATGTAGAAGCACGTTATCGTGATTCACAACGCTGGGCACGTACGATGTTAATTAACATCGCAAAATCTGGTTACTTCTCAAGTGATCGTACAATTCGTCAATATGCTGAAGAAATTTGGGATTTAAAACCTATCCAATATTAATCAAACACGAGCCGTCATTCTTGACGGCTTTGTTGTGTTTTGCAGGGAAATAGAGTAGAATATTTTAGTGATGAAGAATGGAGGTAGTCCATGAAAAATTTACTAAAAAAAGCCATGGCTTCAGTTGTGATTTCAAGTACATTTGTAGCTCCGATGACAATGAATATTTGTGCTGACGAAGTACAAACGCAAATTACAACAGCAAATGATTTTGTAAATATCTTATTAAGTGTTCAATCGATTGAGAACGGACAAACCAAATATGTTCCGTTTAAAGTGGTCGATGATGGAAATTATACAGCAATTGTAAACAGTGAATCGGTTTATCAAACTTTGACCAAAGAAGGAAAAGATGCCGAGATGATCAAGAACATTGATGCTCTTGTGATGGCTAATACGGGAAAGAGTTATCAGACTTTCTTAGCGGAGGCCAAAGCGAAACAACAAGCTGTTTTAGATGCGCAAAAGGCTCAAGAAGAGGCACAAAAAGCTCAAGAAGAGGCGCAAAAGGCACAAGAACAAGCACAGCAACAGGCTCAGGCTCAACAGCAAGCACAACAACAAGCTCAGGCACAACAACAGGCTCAAGCGCAACAACAAGCTCAAGCCCAACAACAGCCGCAACAAACGACGACAGAAACTACTAATACGCAAGATGTGCAACAACCTGCAAAAGAACAGACAACACAAACACCAAGCACATCAGAACAAGAGCAACAACCTGCTAAAGAACAACCAAGCAAAGAAGAACAACCGGTGCAAGAAAAGAAAGAAACACCAGTTGTTAATCAAGAGACACAAGTCTTTACACAATCCGTGAATGGTATTAGCGTAAGTGTATTTGCCCCAGCAGGAACTTTTGAACAAGGTGTGGAAATGCGTGTAGTCCCAGTAGGTAGTCAAGATGCAATGGAAGATGCCCAAACCGTTCTTGGTAAAAATGTGGATCAAGCATTAAGCGTTGATATTTCTTTCTGGAAAGATGGCGTTGAAGTTGAACCTAGTCAAGCTGTAACGGTTCAATTATCTTCTGATGCTTTCGCAAAAGGCGAAGAAATTACTGTTATCCACGATGGTGGACAAGGTAAGGTCAATGCCGTTGCAACCACAACAAGCAATAATGTAACGATTTCTACTGCTTCTTTTTCACCATATACACTAGCTACAGTGAAAAAGATTGATACAGATGTTCTTGTATCAAGTCAGGAAGCAAGCCGTTTGGCAAAAGAAAGTGTAGATACAGCAAGTTCAACGGAACAAACGCCTTCCCAAAATGAAACAACAGATAGTACGACAGAGAATACTTCATCAAATGATGACACAACTTCGTCAAATAAAAATACTGTAGATACAACGGCTTTATCTTTTATTCAAACGTATTTAACAAGTCCTACGGGTGTGATTTATTCACAAGCTAATGACTTAAATGCACAAAATATTTTGAATTCTAAGAGTGCTTGGGATGATTTGAGTAAAGAAGATAAGATTTCAGTAAATGGTACGTTAAACAGTAAAGTAAGAAAGACTTACAACAAGCTTTATATTGAAGCGCAAAACGTCAATGAAACATCTGGTTCGGTCCATACCGGAGCAAGTACTTCACTAGTTTCTTATACGGTTATGATTGGTACTTCGGTATTGGGAATCATTTCGGTTCTAAAGAAAAAGGAAGATTAATGAGGTTCTCGATTTTATCGAGAACTTTTTTTGTGTACACTTTTTTTTGCCCCTATTTTTTTGTATAATAGCTGCAGAAAGGTTAGTAGTTTAGATGGAAATTAGGAAGATTGATTTAAGTGAGTTTGCCCATGCTGTTTTTGCCGAAAAATCGAAAAAATATAAGCGGCAAGGATATCATCAAGCTCGTTTTTTAAAGAAGAATATAAAAGATTACGGAACACATCTTTATGCCTTTTTGATTGATATTAATGTGAGCCTGTTACCTGTATATATTTGGGTTATAGAATTTTTATTGATTCTATGTGGGTTGATACCACCAAATTGTTTTGATTTGTTGTTTTATATCATGTTTGCCTTGCTCTTTGTGATGAGCGTTTTAGTCTTAGGCGTTTTCACAGCGTATACCTATGGGCAGAGCTTTGGTGGCTATGTCACAGATCTAAAACTAGTCCGTATGGATAAAAAAGAAGCCAGTGGATTGGTATTGATTTTCCGTCAAGCTTTAGGCTTTGGGGTACCACTTATGGTGTTAGGGTACTTCTTCCAAGTATTTGGTATGTTAGCTTGGTGGTTGATTAACGGTATTTGTGTACTTGTTACACCATACCAACAAACCTTAGTCGATTTACTTTTTAAAACAAGATTGGTTCATCAACCAGATTATGACAATTTGGATGCCGGAGAAGTGGTAGAAGAGGTTGTACCAAAACCTTCTCTTAAAAATAAGATGGAACAATTAACGAAAAAGGAAAAACCAGTAAAGAAAAAAGAAAAACCAGTGGTTGCAGCTAAGCCAGCCATAGAGAAGCCACCAGTTGAAAAAGTGGAAACATTAGATGATTTAATGCCAATTGATTTGCACTTGCGTTCGAATTATAGTGACGACGGCTATTACGATGTCGAAGACCTATTTAAACAAGCCAAGGAAAATCATATGGAAACGATTTCGATTACGGATCATAACTGTGCCAGAGCGAATGCGGTTGCGCAACGCTTTGCCCCTTTATATGATATTCACTATATCCCTGGGGTTGAAATTGATGCCCAATTCGAATCAAAACGCGTTCGTTTACTTGGTTATTATATTGATTGGAACAATCCAGTATTTGATGAATACGAACGTTTGTCTTTACAAAGAGAAAAGGAACTTTCTCTAGAACGGGTAAAGAAATTCGAAGAATACTGTGGCATTCATATTGATGTTGATTCATTGATGCCTAATTCGCGTTTCCAAACGATTACTGTATTTGATATCACAAATATGGTATTCCACAACAAGCGTGTTCGAGAATTATCCTTTGTGAAGAAGTATCTAGAAAACAGCTCTAGTGAAAAACAAGCACGTAAGAAATTTATTCGTGATGTCTTTGGCAAAGGCGGACCTTGTTTTGTACAAGCCCAATATCCAGAATTAAAAGATGTGCTTCAAGCTATTCACGATGCCGATGGAATTGCCATTTTATCAAGTTGGAATATGGATATGATTCCGGATGAAGATATTGAAAAAATGATGAATTTAGGCATTGATGGAATTGAATGTTTCTCACCAAGAGTTCATGATTCAACCATGGCTGCATTATTGAAACTTGCTACTAAACATCATGCCTTTGTGACTTGTGGTTCAGATTATCACGGACCAAAACGTCCGCGTTTCAAAATGGGTAAATGTTACTGCCCAGAAAAAGCTTTGCCTTTGGTTCGCATTATGACAAAAGCTTTGGATACGGATGATCAACAAGAATAGATTGAGTTGTTTTACAATTTCACGTATAATACTACTGTTAAAAGCAAAGAAAAGAAGAGTACATATGGAACCATTTCATAGAGAGTTCTCATTGGGTGAAAGAGAACAAATGGAAAATATGGAAGATGGACTTGGAGCTTTCCTTTTGAATGATTAGAAAGGAACGTTTCCCGCGTTAAGGGTTTGAGGTGTAGAAATACACGAACTAAGGTGGTACCACGAGATTTCGTCCTTGGATGAAATCTCTTTTTTAATGGAGGAAGAGAAAATGGAAAATAAAGGACCTTATTATTTGACTACGGCGATTGCCTATGCATCGGGACGTCCCCATATTGGAAATACGTATGAGATTATCCTTTCTGATGCGATTGCACGTTTTAAAAGAAATGAAGGATACGATGTGTATTTCCAAACTGGAACGGATGAACATGGTATAAAAATCGAAGAAAAAGCCCAAGAAGCAGGCATTACACCAAAAGAATTCGTCGATGATGCCGCTAGTAAAATTCGTTCAAACTGGGATTTGATGAACACAAGTTACGATTATTTTGTTCGTACAACCGACAAAGAACATGAAGAAATCGTACAAAAAGTATTCAAACGTTTATATGATCAAGGCGATATCTATAAAGGCGAATATGAAGGATGGTATTGTACACCATGTGAATCTTTCTGGACCGAATCGCAATTAGTGGATGGATGTTGTCCAGATTGTGGTCGTAAAGTAACAAAAGCAAAAGAAGAAGCCTACTTCTTTAATATGAAAAAGTATGAAGGCCGTTTGATGAAATACATTGAAGAACATCCCGACTTCATTCAACCAGAATCACGTAAGAATGAAATGGTCAATAACTTCTTAAAACCAGGTCTACAAGATCTATGCGTTTCACGTACATCTTTTACTTGGGGAATTCCGGTAGATTTTGATTCCAAACATGTCATCTATGTATGGATTGATGCGTTATTCAACTATATTACAACGCTAGGCTATGATCCAACCAAAGAAGAGAGAGAACGCTTTAAAAAATTCTGGCCTGGAACACATATTATCGGAAAGGATATTTTACGTTTCCATACCATCTATTGGCCAATTTTCTTGATGGCATTGGATTTGCCATTGCCTAAGAAAGTCTTTGGACATCCATGGTTACTCATTGGGGATGGCAAGATGTCTAAATCTAAAGGAAATGTAATTTATGCCGAAGACCTAGTCGATGCCTTTGGGGTAGATGCTGTTCGTTACTATTGTTTACATGAAATGCCATTTGCCCAAGATGGAACGATTACTTGGGAATTGGTTATTGAAAGAATCAACAGTGATTTAGCGAATGTATTAGGTAACTTGGTTTCTCGTACGATTGCCATGTCAAATAAATACTTTGATGGCAAAGTAAGCAATCCACATGTAGAGGAAGATGTTGACCAGGAATTGAAGAGCTTAGCTGAAGCAACTTTAGAAAACGTCACAAAACAAATGGATTCTTTCCATGTCGGTGATGCCTTAGATGAAATCTTTGCCTTGTTGCGTCGTACTAATAAATATATTGATGAAACTGAACCATGGGTACTTGCCAAAGATGAATCCAAAAAAGATCGTTTAGCTACGGTTTTATATAACTTATTAGAAAGTATCCGTTTCAGTGCTGTGCTTTTGAATAGTTTCTTACCAGAGACCAGTGAGAAGATCTTAGATGCGATTGGTACGGAAATGCGTGATTTTGATTCCTTAGATCACTTTGGACAATTGGAAGAAACCGAAGTCGTAAAGAAGATGAAACCATTGTTTGCCCGTATTGATGCAGAAAAGTTCATGGAAGAAATGAATGCCAAAAAAGCGCAAGAAAAAGAACCTGGCTTACCAGAAATTGCCATTGATGATTTCGCAAAATGTGAATTGAAGGTAGGAACCGTCGTTTCTTGTGAAAAGCATCCGAAAGCGGATCGTTTGTTGGTAGAACAAATTGATCTAGGTAGTGAAGTTCGTCAAATTGTTAGTGGAATTTCAAAATACTACAAGCCAGAGGAAATGGTTGGTAAACAAGTAGTCGTTATTACTAATTTAAAACCAAGAAAATTAAAAGGTGTTGAATCAAATGGTATGATTCTATGTGCTATGGATGATTCAGAAGTATCGTTATTAACTGTCGATAAGAAAATGCCAAATGGCACAAAAATTCAATGAGTCAAAAACATAAAGCGTTGTACCAACAACTCCAGCTTGCCGGCTTAGGCATTGTGATTGCGATTGTTGGACTGATTAAACATCGTTTAGATATTGGTGCGATTGGAGCTGTATTTTGTTTATACGGAATCCTGCGGGCCTGGTTTATTTGGAAAATCGTTAAACAAGCAGAAGAATAAGTTCTGCTTGTTTTTTAGATATTCTCAAAAAAATGTCTAATTGACTTAATTGAGAAAAATGTTAAATTATATATGCATTATCTAGAGATGGGGTAGAGGCCTAGCTCAAAGATCCCACACCAACCTGATTAGAAAACATAATTAAGGTGGTCCTACTAGAAAGGATAAGAAGTATAGTGAAAAACAGCATGCTTCTTATAGTGTGTTTTTTTATTTTATAAGGAGGAAAAGGAAGATGAAAAACTACATTTTTACAAGTGAAAGTGTTACCGAAGGCCATCCAGATAAGATCTGTGATTTAGTTGCTGACTCAATTTTGGATTGTGCTTTAAGCCAAGATCCAAATTCAAATATGGCAGTTGAGTGTACCATTAAAGATGACTTCGTATTAATTTATGGAGAAGCGAACACAAAAGCGAAGATTGATTATGAAAAAATTGCTCTTGATACGATTCGTGAAATTGGGTATCCAGAAGAATATCATGTTCATGTCGTAGTGAACCAACAATCTCCAGAAATTCACAATGCAGTAAATGGTGAAGAGATTGGTGCCGGTGACCAAGGTATTATGTTTGGTTATGCATGTGATGAAAGTAAAGAATATATGCCTTTACCAATTTACTATGCACATTTGTTGGCACGTCAATTAACCAAAGTACGTCGTGCTAATCCAACTATTTTAGGCCCAGATGGAAAAACGCAGGTATCGGTAGAATATGTAGATGACCAACCAAAACGTATTGATACAATTGTTGTGTCAACGCAACATGCTGCCAATGTAACGCAAGAACAAATTAAAGAATTGATCATGAAAGAAGTGATTGAACCAAGTATTGATCCTGCTTTCTTAGATGAAAACACAAAATACTTTATCAACCCATCTGGAAGTTTTGTCGTTGGTGGATCTTTCGGTGATTCTGGAACGACAGGAAGAAAAATTGTCTGTGACACATATGGCGGACGTGGCCGTATTGGTGGCGGATGCTTCTCAAGTAAAGACCCTACGAAAGTAGACCGTAGTGCAGCTTACTATTCACGTTATGTCGCAAAATCAGTTGTAGCAGCTGGCTTGGCGAAAAAAGCTGAAGTAGAAGTTGCCTATGCGATTGGAAAAGCAGAACCTGTATCTTTAAATATTGATACGTTTGGAACAGGTAAAATGTCCGATGAGGAAATTTTAAAGATTGTTGAAAACAATTTTGATTTCCGCGTAGGAAATATTCTTTCGGAATTAGATCTACGCCGTCCCATCTATAAACGTACGGCTTGTTACGGTCATTTTGGTGATCCAGCTTTCCCTTGGGAACAAGTAAAAGAATTAAAGTATTAAAATTTGTTTTATCAGTAAAAGGTTCGCAAGAACCTTTTTTGCTTGAAAGTTTGAAGACAATTTCGCATAATAAGTAGTGTTTACCATTTCATGAATGGAGGATATTGTATGTATCGAATAGGTTTTGATATTGGGAGTACAACCATCAAAGCAGTCGTATTAGATGAAGAAAATCATATATGTTATAAGAGTTATGAAAGACATAAAGCACAAGTTCGTCAAAAAGCTTTAGATAAACTTGTGGAATTAAGAAAATATACCAAAGAACCCTTTACATTTGCGATTAGTGGATCAGGTGCTATTGGATTGTGTGAACAATCGGGTTTACCTTTTGTCCAAGAAGTATTTGCCAGTGCTATGGCCACTAAAAAATTATATCCTGAGACGGATTGTGCCATCGAATTAGGTGGGGAAGATGCGAAAATTCTTTTCTTTAAAGGCAGCATTGAACAACGAATGAATTCACAATGTGCTGGAGGAACAGGGGCTTTTATTGACCAAATGAGTCAATTGTTGCATATGAGTTTGGAAGAAATGAATGAAGCCAGCTTGCATTATAATCGTATTTATCCGATTGCCAGTCGCTGTGGGGTTTTTGCAAAATCGGATATTCAACCCCTCATTAACCAAGGGGTGGCAAAAAGTGATTTATGCGCAAGTATTTTCCAAGCCGTTGTAGGGCAAACGATTACCTCATTAGCGCAAGGTCATAAAATTGAAGGAAATGTTCTTTTCTTAGGGGGACCTTTATATTTCTTGAGTGGATTACGGAACCGTTTTCAAGAAACTTTGCATCTCAGTGATGCGCAGATCAACTGTCCAGATACGGCCATTCACTATGTAGCTTTAGGAACCGCTCTTTGTGCAGATAAAACATTCCGAGCCGAAGAACTAGAAAAGATTTTAGATGATTTGGTGCATGCACCTATGCATTTGGATGAATCCGAACCTTTGTTTGAAGATGAAGCAGAATATCAAGCATTTAAAGAACGTCATCAAAGTCATGATGCAAAATATGCCGATTTATCTAGCTATACAGGCAAAGCGTATTTAGGTATTGATAGTGGATCAACAACGACAAAACTTGTACTTATTGGGGAACAAGGGGAAATCTTGTTTGATTCCTATTCCAGCAATAAAGGAAATCCTTTAGATGTTGTTTTAGATGATTTAAAACATATTTATGCCAAAAATCCAAAAATTGCGATTTATGGAGCCTATTCGACAGGTTATGGAGAAGAATTAATGCGCCATGCCTTCCATTTAGATGGAGGGGTTGTAGAAACACTGGCCCATTATACAGCCGCAAAACAATTTAACCCGGATGTAGATTATATTCTAGATATTGGGGGTCAAGACATTAAGTGTTTCAAAATTCGCGATGGCCACATCGATGATATCGTTTTAAACGAAGCTTGTTCGAGTGGATGTGGTTCCTTTATTGAAACATTTGCCAATTCTTTAGGGTATGATTCGATTGAATTTGCCAAACTGGGATTAAAATCCAAACATCCTGTTGATTTAGGAACACGCTGTACCGTTTTTATGAACAGTGGCGTTAAACAAGCGCAGAAAAACGGGGCAACTGTAGAAGATATTTCTGCAGGTTTATGTCGTTCGGTTGTACGAAATGCTTTATATAAAGTAATTCGTGCCCGAGGTAAAGATGATATTGGTCGACATATTGTTGTGCAGGGAGGAACTTTCCAAAACGATGCAGTGCTTCGCAGTTTTGAACAAGAGTTAGGCTATCCTGTCATTCGTCCAAGTATTGCTCACTTAATGGGAGCTTATGGAGCGGCTTTGTATGCGAAAAAGTTACACCGTAGTCCGAGTGCAATATTGAATGCAGAACAATTAGAGAACTTCTCACATAAATCTGAAAGTGTAGCCTGCCAGGGTTGTACCAACCATTGTTCTTTGACAATCAATACTTTCTCGGATGGTACGCGCTTAATCGCCGGAAACAAGTGTGAACGACCTTTAAAATTAAATAAACCAAAAGAAGAATTGCCCGATATGTATAAGATCAAGATGGGCATGTTAGAAGAAATTCGCCATAAATATAAACAAGATAAGAAGATTGGTATGCCACTTGTCTTAAATAATTATGATTTAATGCCATTCTGGTCACGTTTCTTTGATAGCTTAGGTTATCAAGTTGTTTGGTCTTTACCAAGTACAATTGAAACGTATCAACTTGGCCAACAAACTATTCCTAGTGATACGGCATGTTTCCCTGCTAAGGTCGTACATGGACATATCCAACAATTATTAAATATGCACTTGGATACGATTTTCTATCCTTGTATGACGTATAACGTGGATGAAAACCAATCCGATAATCACTACAATTGTCCGATTGTTGCATATTATCCACAGGTTATTGAAAGCAATATGGATTTAGGCGATACAAAGTTTATTAGTCCATTCCTTTCTTTTGATGACGAAAAACGTTTTGTGAAAGCCATTGAATTGCATTTTGGAAAAGCGGGTATCTCGTTTAAAGCTAAAGATATTCGTATTGCGTTGCATGCAGCGGTGAATGAATACAATGAATTTATGTATCAACTACATATCAAGCATAATGAATTAGTGGATTATGCTCGCGCTCATCATCATCCGATGGTAGTTCTATGTGGTCGTCCATATCATTTGGATCCATTAATCAATCACCAAATCAATCAATTGTTGACGCAACTTGGATTTGTGGTTTTATCGGAAGAATCTGTGCCAGTGCAAAAACCGCATTCGACCCATGTTTTAAACCAATGGACTTATCATGCGCGTTTATATCAAGCGGCTCATTATGTTTGTGAAAATGAAGATATGCATTTGGTGCAACTGGTTAGTTTTGGCTGTGGTATCGATGCCGTAACAACGGATGAAGTGAAAGAAATCCTTCAAACAGCGGATAAATTCTATACCCAGATCAAGATTGATGAAGTTGATAACTTAGGGGCTGTGCGTATTCGTTTGCGTTCTTTAAAAGGTGCAATTGAAGAGAAAATGAATCAAAGTGATGCTGGAACGGGAGGTGCTTAGAATGTATACAAAGTTTACATCTGATATGAAAAAGGATCATTTGGTCCTTGTCCCTAGTATGTTGCCTATTCACTTTAAATTTTTAGTTCCAATTTTTGAAATGAACGGATATAAACTAGAAGTTTTAGAGACCGATAACGATAATATTCGTTTAGAAGGTCTGGCTCATGTACATAATGATATGTGTTATCCTGCTTTACTTGTTATTGGGCAGTTCTTTGATGCCCTAAAAAGCGGCAAATATGACTTAGACCATGTAGCTTTGGCAATTACACAGACCGGTGGAGGTTGTCGTGCCAGCAACTATCTTTCTTTATTGCGTAAGGCTTTGGAACGCGAAGGACTAGACTATATTCCGGTTATTAGTGCCAATATGTCTGGTCTTGAAAAAGATAGTGGGATTGATTTTACCTTGCCTTTGATTATGCGTATTATCTACGGAACTTTGTACGGGGATGCTTTGATGTGGTTAAAGAATCAAGTGAAACCTTATGAGTTGAATCCTGGAGATACTGACCGAGTGATTGATGAAATTGTTGCAGAGCTCTTGCATAGTTTTGAAGATGGTCAATATCGTAAGTCAAAGAAGATTTATCAAATTATGATTGATCGTATGAAGGCCATTCCGCGCAGTACGGAACCTAAGATTCGAGTAGGAATCGTTGGGGAAATCTATATGAAGTATTCGCCACTTGGCAATGGGCATCTGGAAGACTATTTGATTCAAGAAGGCTTTGAACCTGTCGTTTCTGGCGTTATGGATTTTGCCTTGTATTCGATTGAAAATGGCTTGATTGATTATCGTTATTATCATATGCATGCCAAGTCACATCATTTTTATCAATTAGCTAAAGATGTTGTGATGCGTATGCAAAAAAACTTTATGAATGCCGTTAAAGAAGATGGTACGTTTAGAGAATCAGATGATTTTTCAGAAGTGATTCGCAATGGAAAACCATTTATTGATCCAGGCGTAAAAATGGGTGAAGGATGGCTTTTGACAAGCGAAGTCGTTTCTTTAGTGAAATCAGGTGTGAATAACGTTATTATGTGTCAACCATTTGGTTGCTTACCAAATCATATTGTTGCCAAAGGTATGACAAAGAAAATCAAAGAAGAATATCCGCAAGCCAATATTGCACCAATTGATTATGACCCAAGTGCATCGAAAGTAAACCAGGAGAATCGAATTCGTTTGATGATGGCCAATGCTCGATTAAATGCACAGGAGTTTAAATAATGGTTGAGGCTCTTGTTTACGCTTATTTTTACCTTGTACTATATTCGTTTTTGGGATGGATCTGTGAGAGTACCTATGTAAGTATTCCCAAAGGACATTTTGTGAATAGAGGGTTCTTTTATGGCCCTTATATTCCTATTTATGGTTTTGGCTCACTAATTGCTTTGTATCCCTTGTTGCCATTTCAAAATAATCCATTGATTATCTTTTTTCTAGGCTCGCTTTTATGCTCGGTTATGGAGTATATCACCAGCTGGGTTATGGAGAAGCTTTTCCATATGCGATGGTGGGATTATAGCTATCGGAAATACAATATCAATGGTCGGGTTTGCCTGTTAAACTCAACCCTTTTTGGCTTGATGTTGTTGGCATTGGTCTATATCGTACATCCTTTCGCAAAACATTTGGTGACTTCTATCCCATTTGTTTATATTGTATGTTTTTTAGGCGTTTTTACGATTGGATGGAGCATTGACTTTGTCTTCACTTTGATTTCTTTGATGCGCCGCAAACATGTTCTAGAAAAGATGCGCGCCGATGTGGAAGAATTCCAAGCCCAATTTGAAGCTAATGTACAAATGGGACTTTCGGAAATCGAACAGCGTAAAGAGGAAAGACAAGCTCGCAAAGAGAAACGCCGAGAAGAATTTGAATTATGGGTTTCACAACAAGAAAATCTTCAATCTCGTTTAAATCGTTTCCATGAAAATATGGAAAACATCGTTGCGATGAAGAAGTCCCATTTAAGTTCGGCTTTCCCAGAACGTCATGTAAGTGAAGAATTTAAAGAATTAAAACGAATTGCGGATGAAATGCATGAAAAGTTTAAATAAATCCTTTCCGGCAATGCGCAGGGAAAGACAAGCTTTATCGCAAGAATCTTGTATTGAAATATTAAAAAAGGAACCACGAGGTGTAATGGCTTTATATGATGTAAATGGCTATCCTTATACGGTTGTATTAAATCATTATTATGCCGATGGAAGACTCTATTTTCATGGCGCTAAGCAAGGCTGTAAGATGGAGATCTTAAAGCAAAACCCAAAAGTTTGTTTCTGCGTTATGGACCAAGGCACGCCTAAACCGAATCATTGGTCTTTGAATTTCCAAAGTGTTGTCGTCTTTGGCGAAGTGAAATTTATTACCGATCCGCAAGAAACCAAAGACTGGATCTATCGCTTTGGGAAACGCTATTATCCGGTTGATCAAGCCTTTTGGGATTCCATCAAAAATTGCGAAAATAGCTTACAGATGTTCTATTTAGAGATTCATCATATGACGGGGAAACTCGTCAATGAATCCTAGAAAATTTTACTTTACATTTCAAATCTTGAATGATACTATAAACGAGCAAGTTTGCGCTTGCTCTCTGTTTCTTAGAATAAAGAAACCAAAAGTCCAAAGGGAGGTGTACGTATGAAAAAATATGAAATCATGTACATTGTCAACGCATCTTTAGATGACGAACAGTTCCAAAAAGTGACTGATCGTTTGAACAACACAATTATCGAAAATGGTGGAACAATCGACCAATTTGATGATTGGGGAATCAAAGAATTTGCGTATGAAATCGATCACATGAAAAAAGGACACTATGCAGTCGTTAATGCTACCGCAAATAACGAAGGTATTGCTGAATATCAACGTTTAGCTCGTATCAGCAACAGTGTTATCCGTATTATGGTTGTAAAAACCGAAGATGAAAAAAGAGGTTAATTATGATTAATCGAGTTGTCTTGACAGGTCGTTTGACTAGAGATATTGAACTTAGACGTACGCAAAGTGGTGCAGCAGTTGCATCTTTTACGCTTGCCGTCGATCGTAGTTTTAAACGCGAAGGTCAACCAGAGGCAGATTTCATCAACTGTGTTGCTTGGAATCGTAGTGCTGAAACAATGGCCCAATATTTACATAAAGGTTCATTGATTGGGGTTGATGGACGTATTCAAACAAGAAATTATGACAATCAACAAGGACAACGTGTCTATGTGACAGAAGTTGTTTGCGATAGTTTCACTTTCTTGGAATCTCGTGCACAATCACAAGCAAATCAACAGCCAGCAAACAATGGCTATGCAGCGCCTCAATATAATCAACAACCTGTTTATTCACAGCCTGTTGCACAACAACCGGTTGAACAATCTTTCGATTCTTCATTTGATGAAAATGACACACTAGATATTGCTAGTGATGATTTACCATTCTAGAAAGGAAGAAAAGATCATGGCATTTAGAAAACAACGTATGGGCCGTAAAAAGGTTTGTTACTTTACGAAAAATAAAATTAAATACATTGACTACAAAGATGTTGAATTATTAAAACGTTTTATCAACGCTAATGGAAAAATTATTCCTAGACGTGTTACTGGTACTCGTGCTAAATATCAGAGAATGCTTGCCAAAGCAATCAAGCGTGCTCGTCAAATGGCATTATTACCATATGTAGTAGACTAATAGAGTGCTCTTAGAGCACTTTTTTTTTAACTTTCTTTTTGTTATAGTTATCTGTATGAAAACAAAAGAACTTACAAGAGGGGCGATGGTTTGTGCCCTCTATGGAATTTTATTATTTATTAACCAACAAACCGCTCTAACCATCGAAAGTAGTATGAATTGGATCTTTACGTTTCCGGTTTTAATTTATACCGGAATGTATGGCTCCAACATGGGTGGAATTGTAGCTGTTGCGATGGCTATGATGACCTTTTTATTTGGAGGATTTACCACTTGGTTTTATAGCTGGACTTCCATTCTCATCGGTTTTATTTATGGAATTGGTTTGTATAAACGCTGGGGACATGTCTTGAATTTTTCTATTTGTGCCATTCTTTCCGTTATTTCCAGTGCTTTGATCATCTATTTATGGGCTGGTATTTTCGGCTATGATCTGGCAACAGAATTTGCGGATATCTTAGCTATTGCACCATGGATTCACTTACAGGTTCTGGTCTTTGTCTTTGTGATCTTATTGGGGATTCTTCAAGCTTTTTGTATTCACATGATTGCTTTAATGATTTGTGCCAGACTCCATGTTCAAATACGTCCATTAGGCAATATTCGGGATTTTCCTACACCACGCTGGGTAGGAATTGTTTCTGTGCTCATTCTGGCAGGCTACTTTTTAGGCCAAAATGTGGTAAACTCTGATATGAAAGATATTCTGCAAATCATTGCCATTATGGATTTAATGGTCTTAGATTTTTTTGGCGTGCTGTATTTTTTGAATCGCAGTATTGCCCGCAAAAGCCGTTCATCGACTTTTTTAGCTATCATTGGTGCCTTTGTGCCACTGGTTCAATTCCTTTGGATTGGTGCAGGACTAGCAGATTGTCTGTTTCAGATACGGCATAAGAATTGAGGGAATAGTATGAAAGGATTTCAAAAATGGCAATACATTACCTTTGTGGCATGTATTGTTACCATCTTTTATATCGGTTATGACTTTTTGAAAACCGGAAATATCGTAAAATTGATTTTCGAGGCCTTTTTACTTGCGTTTTTTGAAGGCTCTTTTTTGGGGCTTTGGTTTGCGATTCGTAAAAAAGGCTATCAGACCGAAGTTGATGTATCCCGTTTTCTAGGTAAAGATGCTAAGGGTGCTTTAAGTTTTGGAAACATTGGTTTATTGACCTACAACGATGAGTATATTGTGACATGGGCCAGTGATTTCTTTAAAGAACGTGGCATTCATATAGTTAACAACAAGTTGACTTCCTGGATTCAAGATACCCGGAAATTGTTTGAAGATGAAGTGGATTACGTTATTGGTGAATACGAAGATTCTTACTATGAAATTAGTCGTAAGGCGAATTCCAATGTCATCTATGTGCGAGATGTCACTTCGTATCAAAAGTTATCCAAGCAGTGTTTAGAAAATGCGATTGTGGTTGGTTTATTGCAGTTGGATAACTACTTGGAGTATCAATCGTTTGAGAATGAAGAGACCATGGCACAGATCAACATGAAGTTGCGTGGTCCTTTAATTAGCTGGGCTAAAGAGCACAATATGGTGGTTCGGCGTACGCGTGCTGACCGCTTATTTGTGGTTTTAAATAAAAAGAGTTTTGAAGAGCTTAAACAAGATAATTTTTCGATTCTTCAAATTGTTAAAGATGAAGCCAATCGACTCGATGTTTCTATTACGCTAAGTATGGCCTTTGCGTATGGAAGCAATGACTTTTCGGATTTAGATGATATGGTAAACCAGTTGATTGAATTAACGCAATCACGAGGTGGCGATCAAGTGGCTTTCCGTAATATGAATGGCCCTGTACAATATGTTGGGGGAAATAGTGAAGGTGGTTCCACGCGTTCGAAAGTGCGTGTGCATACAATGGCTCAATCCATACAAGGTGCGATGCGTGATACCGATAAGATCTTTATCGTTGGTCATGTAGATACCGATTTTGATTGTATGGGTGCGGCCTTAGGTATGTCTAGCTGGGCCAAAGCTTTAGGTAAGACAGCCTATATTGCCCTGCGAGATGTGAGTCGGGATACGCAATTGGATGATGTGATGCAACATTTTAAACAACAATTGCTCGATCGTCATAAATTTGTGACACCGAATGAAGCAATGGAAATGATGGATTTTGAAAACGATTTACTAATCCTTGTAGACCATGGAATTCCAGCTATTTCCAGTGCGCGGCCTTTTATTGATAACTGTAAGAATATTTTAGTTATTGATCACCATCGTCGTAGTGATAGCTTTGTCGACAATCCGATGTTAACGTATGTAGAACCAGCGGCAAGTTCCACTTGTGAGCTGATTGTAGAATTAATTGGAAATGTGCCAAACCACGTGCCAATCTATGAATCAGAAGCCACTATTATGTATTTAGGTATTCTTGTCGATACCAACCGCTTTAAGATGCATTCCGATGCACGAACTTTTGAAGCAGCTGCAGCTTTGCGCTCGTGGGGCGCTAATGCGAACCTTGCCGAAAAAGCGTTATGTATCGATTATACCGATTTCGTCATTGAGAACCATTTGATCAATTTAGCGCAATGGGTTTTTAGTCGTTACATGGTGGTATGTATTAATGGACAGCCTGTAGAAAAGACGATGCTTGCTAAGGTAGCCCAATCCTTATTATTGATTAAAGGGTGTGATGCTTCCTTTGTGATTGCCCGTTTGGAAAACAAAGAAAAAGTCACAGCGGTATCTGCTCGAAGTACCGGGGCATACAATGTCCAAAAGATTATGGAAAAATTAAATGGTGGAGGTCACTTTACAGCCGCTGCTGTAGAGCGAACGGATTTGGATCCACAGGAATGTAAAGAAAAATTAATACAGTTATTGGAGGAAGAAGAACATGAAAGTAATCCTGCTTAAAGATGTAAGAAAATTAGGAAAAAAAGATGAAGTAATGGAGGTCAGTGATGGTTATGCACGTAATTATTTGATTAAAAACCATTTGGCTATCCAATATACTTCTGGTTCCAGTAAAGTTTTAGAGCAGCAACAAGAAGTGCGCCAGGAACAAGAAGACGAGTTAAAGGAACAAGCCGAACAAGTTAAAGCACAATTGGCAAAGACACCAGTTGAATTCATGTTAGCGGCGGGTAAAGAAGGACAAGTCTTTGGTTCGGTTTCCAGCAAGAATATTGTTGCAGCTTTACAGAAAAAAGGAATTCAAGTCGATAAGCGAAAAGTTCTTTTGGATACACCAATTTCTTCTTTAGGAACTACACGCGTAAAAGTTGATTTATATCGTAATCAAGTTATTGGCGAAATTGTCGTAAAAGTTCGCCAGAAAGGCTAGGAATGCCAAGGGAATTACCTAACAGCCAGCAATTGGAATGTGCGGTCTTAGGGGCTATTATGATGTGGCCCGATGTTATGACGGCCTGCAGTGATCAAGATTTACAAGCAGAAGAGTTCTATTTGCCGCAACACCGAACTTTATATCAAACGATGTTGGATATGGCGGATGCCAATCAAGCGATTGATCAGATTACGGTCATTACGCGTTTAAAAGATCAAGAACAACTGGATCAAGCAGGGGGCGCCGATTATGTCGTTTCTTTAGCGGATACTGCCATTAGTCCTGCCGTTGTTGGCATGTATATTACAGAAATTAAGAATAAGGCCCAATTGCGCCGTTTGATTGATACTTCGGAAAAGATTGCCAATGACAGTTATGAGAACAGTGGGGATATTGATTCCGTCTTAGATAATGCGGAACGTGCCATTATGGAAGTAACCCGGGATCGCCGCGGTACGGAATTCGAATCCAGCAAAGAAATTGCCAATCGGGTTATTGCCGAGTTAAATGAATTACGAAACCATAAAGGGGTAACGGGCATTCAGACTGGCTTTACGGATTTAGACCGTATGACCAATGGTTTCCAACGTGGTGATTTGATTATTCTTGCCGCACGTCCGGCAATGGGAAAATCCGCCCTGGCTTTAAATTTTGTCAACCAAGTGGCTAAACGAAACGAAGGTTGTGTTTGTCTTTTCTCACTGGAAATGCCTGCGGATTCTTTGATGAAGCGTTTAATGAGTGCTGAGAGTCGGGTTTATTCGGATAAACTTCGTTCGGGAAAACTTAAGGATTCTGATATGTCGAAGTTAAATGCGAGTGCAACGCGTTTGAGTGAACGTCCTATCTATATCGATGATACAAGTAGTATTCGCGTTTCCCAGATTTTCTCGAAGTGTCGCAAGCTGCAAAGTGAACATGGTTCGATTTCTCTAATTGTGATTGACTACTTGCAGTTAATTTCTGGAACAAGAGCGGAATCGCGTCAACAAGAAGTATCAGATATTTCTCGTAACTTGAAGATTTTAGCGAAAGAGATGAACTGTCCGGTAATTGCACTATCACAGTTATCCCGTAAGGTGGAAGAAAGAACAAACCATGAACCCCAATTGTCCGATTTACGTGAATCGGGTTCGATTGAGCAGGATGCCGATATTGTCATGTTCTTATATCGGGCTAATTACTATGAAAAAGATAAAGAAGAACAAGAAGAGACAGAAGTGGTTGATTTGTCTTTGGCCAAACACCGTAATGGTGGGATTGGCGGAATCAAATTAGCCTTTGAAAAGAATATTTCGCGTTTCACAAACTATGCGAATGCAGGAGATGATATTTATGCGAATTGATGTTTTGTGTTCGGGATCAAAAGGGAATGCTTGCCTGGTTCGTCATGGAGGTAGCCAGATCTTAATTGATTGTGGCTCTACACAGCGGTATTTAAAGCAGGCAATGAACAAGGTGCAAGCTTCTTTTGATGATTGTAACGGGGTTTTGATTACCCATACACATAAAGATCATGTTTCGCGAATCAAGGATGTAAAACATCTTCCTATTTATTCGTATTGTGATCTTGAAGACGTGGATCATCATACGATTGTAGAGCCCTTATCAACTTTTGATTTGGGCTGTTTTCATGTCCAGGTGATTCGTTTATCCCATGATAGCCCTAAAACGGTTGGCTATGTGATTGAAACAGATCAGGAAAAACTGGTGTATATCACCGATACGGGCTATATTCCCAACGATGAAAAAGCCCTTTTATGTAATGCCGATTATTATGTATTTGAAAGCAATCACGATATTGCCCGCTTAATGCAGACCAATCGTCCAATGTTTATTAAACAGCGGATCTTAAGTGATAGTGGTCACTTAAATAATGAGGATTCTTCAATGAATCTTTCCCAGATTATTAATTCGAAGACAAAAGAAGTTGTCTTAGCGCATCTATCGGAACAAGCCAATGTACCAGAATTGGCATTGGATGTTTTTCAAGAGACTTTTCGCAAACAAGGCTTGCCGTATGCGAATTTAACAGTACGTGCTGCGAAACAGTTTGAAGCGCTTACAATTTCTGGCAAATAGATTGAAATATGCTTAGAACAGATGGTAGAATCAGAAGTAAAGGAGAATAAATCATGTTAAAAATTATTGATCATCCATTAATTCGTCACAAATTGACGATTATGCGAAACAAGGATACGGGAACAAAGGATTTCCGTCAAAACTTAGATGAAATTGGAGGCTTGATGGCCTATGAGGTAACCCGTAATTTACCTGTAAAAGAAGTGGAAATTGAAACGCCAATTACTTCTTGTGTTGGAGTAGAACTCGCAAAGAAAATTGTCGTTGTTCCAATTCTTCGGGCTGGCTTAGGTATGGTTAATGGAATTATGAACTTAATTCCAACTGTTCAAGTGGCACATATTGGTATGTATCGTGATGAAGAAACATTACAACCGGTTCCTTATTTTGAAAAATATCCACCTAAATTTGCGGAAGCAGAAGTTATTATTGTAGACCCAATGTTGGCTACAGGTGGTTCAAGTATTGCTGCCATTGATATGGCAAAGAAACAAGGTGCGAAATCGATTCGCTTAGTTTGTTTAGTTGGAGCTCCAGAAGGGGTAAAAGCGGTTGAAAAGGCGCATCCAGATGTAGATATTTACTTAGCTGCTTTAGACGATCATTTGAATGAGCATGGATATATTGTCCCTGGCTTAGGCGATGCAGGAGATCGTATTTTTGGCACAAAATAATTACTTTAAAATGAGTCGACCTATTCTAGTCAGAACCTTTCTTTTGACCATTGGTGCCTCCATTATTGGAATGGTACTATGGGATTGGAAAGTTTTTATAGGAATTTGGTGGGGCTCATTTATGGGGTTGATTGGCTATAGAATGATTTGTTCTATGGTCCGCAACTTAACAGTAGAAGATGGCAAATCTCAAGGAATGAAAAGTTATGCGTTTCGTTACATGTTTTATATGATTGGCATGCTTGGATTGGTCTTCTTGCATATTCCCGTGCTTGCTGGATTGGTGGGGCTTATGGCACACAAAGCAGCAATTCTACTGTGTACAATAGAAAGGAAGGATTTTCATGGGCGAACAGGCTAGTGCATTAGAGTGTACGTTTGGATCTTTTCATTTGGAAATCCAACAATCCATTCTTGTATGGTTTGGTTTATGTATTTTATTTGGCATCTTTTTCTATTTTGCGGGTAAAAAAATAGACCAGGCTGATCCAAGAAAAAAACCAACGGGCTTAGTGTATCTTGCCGAAGAAATGGTGAATTTAACATTATATGTGACAGAGGGTAATCTGCGTGAAAAAGTATATGAATACATGCATATCTTTGGCACGATGATTTTCATGATGTTAGCAGCAAATCTAATTGGTTTAGTAGGACTTCAAAATCCAACTTCTAATGTGAGTTTTAATGGAACCTTAGCCTTATGTATCTTTTTGACGGTCCAATTTCAAGCTATTAAACGGGCTGGAATCGTAGGTCGTTTAAAAGAGTGGTGTGAACCATTTACAGTGATGTTTCCTATCAATATTATTGGCGAAATCGCTCCAGTTATTTCCTTGACGATGCGTCTTTTTGGAAATATTTTAGCGGGTTTTATTATTACTATGTTGGTATACACATTGATGAAAAGTACAATGCCATGGGGAATCTTAGGCTATATTGCGACCCCTTTCTTGCATATGTACTTTGATATTTTCTCAGGTTTAATTCAATCATATATTTTCTGGACTTTGGGATCCTTTTATCTAGGACAACAAATTGCTCCAGAACAAGAGTAGGAGGATAAAAGAATGTTTAATGAAGAGTTCGTAAAAGGTATGGCTTGTCTTGGCGCGGGTATTGCGATGATTGCTGGTCTTGGCCCTGGAATTGGACAAGGTATTGCGGCAAGTCGTGGTGCAGAAGCTGTAGGACGTAATCCAGATGCTCAATCGAAAATTCAATCAACCATGGTATTAGGTATTGCCTTAGCAGAAACAACGGGTATCTATTCATTGGTTATCGCGATTTTATTAATTTTCTTAAAAGCATAACAATAGGAGTATTGAACGATGGATATTAGTTTTAATATAGCCAACTATCTGCGTATCAATCTTCAAGACATTGTGATGGTGCTTGTTTCAACGGCTTTGATTATCTTATTTGCCAAACACTTTTTCTGGGATAAGATTATTGGCTTTGTGAAAGCGCGTCAGACCTATATTCAAGAAAATATTGATGCTTCGGAAACCATCAAAAAAGAAGCGATGGACTTAAAGGATCAATACGATGAAAAGATGAAACATGCAGGCCAAGATGCGCATGTGATTATTGAAACAGCACGTAATTCTGCAAATGAACAAAAGAAGCAAATTTTAACGCAAGCGGAAAAAGAAGCAACGCGAATTAAAGAAAAAGCGCAAGAAGATATCGATCGTGATCGCTTAAAAGCGCAAGACGATATGAAAAATGCGATTGGTGATGTTGCCATTGAAGCAGCGAAAAAATTGGTGGATAAGGATATGGATGAAACGATACAAAGAAAATTTGTGGATGATTTCATCAATCAAGTGGGTGATTCTCAATGGTAGATTTCATGCCTTATGCACAGGCTTTATTTGAAGTGGCTACAGAAGCACAAAAAGATGTGTCGATTGGTCAAGAAATACAAGAATTAGCAGAAGTTTGGTCATCAAATCAAGAATTGGTCCAAGTCTTTAAACATCCGAAAGTTAAACGGGAAGAGAAAAAAGAACTTCTTCAAAAAATTCTGGGTGAGAATGTAGATCCCATTCTCTTTCGGTTTTTACTTGTCTTAAATCAACATGATGTACTCGGGTATCTGCCTGAAATTGCGGCTGCCTATACAAAGTGCTTTAATAAAGCCCATGCGATTGAAATTGTGGATGTGGAGTCGGTTAGTGAGCTCGATGCCAAGCAGATACAAGACTTGGAAAGCGTTCTGGCAAAAAAATTAAAGAAAACGGTGCGCTTAAATGTAAAAGTAAATCCTGACTTGATTGCTGGTTTACGCGTACATACAAGTGAATTTGTTCTAGATAATACTGTATTAACCCGAGCAAATTCTATGAAAGAACAAATTAAGAAAAACTAGAGGTGATACTATGAGTTTAAACCCAGCAGAGATTAGTAAATTAATCAAAGCGCAAATTCAAAATATCGACCAGGATCTAGAAATGAGTGAAAGCGGTACTGTCATTACAATTGGTGATGGGATTGCGATGGTATATGGCCTTAGAAATGCAATGATGAGTGAGTTGCTTCTTTTTCCCCATGATGTTTATGGCATGGTCATGAACTTGGAAGAAGAAAATGTAGGGGTCGTTTTGTTGGGAGAGAATCCGGATATTAAAGAAGGGGATCCTGTAAAACGAACCGGCCATATTGTAGAGGTGCCTGTAGGTGATGGCTTGTTGGGGCGTGTAGTAAACGCATTAGGACAAGCAATCGATGGCCAGGGCGCTATTGTTTCTAATAAAACACGTCCCGTAGAACGTGTTGCACCTGGGGTTATTACCCGTAAAAGTGTATCCGTGCCTTTACAAACGGGTTTAAAAGTCATTGATTCCATGATTCCTATTGGACGTGGACAACGTGAATTGATTATCGGCGATCGTCAAACTGGAAAAACGGCGATTGCGATTGATACGATCTTGAATCAAAAAGAAACGGGTGTAAAGTGCATCTATGTGGCAATTGGACAAAAAGCAAGTACGGTTGCCCAAATCGTGGAAAAATTAAAACAAGCTGACGCTATGGCTTATACAACTGTGGTAGTTGCGACCGCATCGGATTCAGCTCCCTTACAATACATTGCTCCTTATGCAGGTTGTGCGATGGGAGAAGAATGGATGGAAAATGGCGAAGATGTTTTGATTGTATACGACGATTTATCAAAACATGCGGTGGCTTATCGAACCCTGTCTTTATTACTTCGTCGTCCACCGGGACGAGAAGCCTATCCTGGTGACGTATTCTATTTACATTCTCGTTTATTAGAGCGTGCAGCGCGTTTAAATGAGGACTATGGCAATGGTTCCTTAACGGCTTTGCCAATTATTGAAACCCAGGCAGGCGATATTTCTGCTTATATTCCAACCAATGTTATCTCCATTACCGATGGTCAGATCTTCTTAAACACCGATATGTTTAATGAAGGAATCCGTCCGGCAGTAGATAGTGGATTAAGTGTATCCCGAGTTGGTAGTGCAGCTCAGGTTAAAGCTATGAAACAAGTATCGGGTTCATTAAAACTAGATCTTGCCCAATATCATGAAATGGAAGCTTTTGCGCGTTTTGGTTCGGATTTAGATCCTACCACAAAAAAGATTTTGGATCATGGGGCACGGCTTGAACAATTGTTGGTTCAAAAACAATATTCACCAATGACAGTCAGCCAGCAAGTATTGGTTTTATATGCTGCCCAACATGGCTATGTGGATGCGATAGAAGTGGAAAAAATTGCTTCTTATCAAGAAAGCCTGTTGCAGTATGTCCAAAGGGAATATCCAAATGTTTTAGATCAAATTGCAACTTGTGCCAAAATTGATGAATTACTGGAAGCCGATATAAAAACCGCTTTAGATGCTTTTGCGAAGGTTTATTCTTTGTCCGAGGGCACAGCAGATGGCAGAAAGTAGACAAGCAATTAAAAACCGCATTCGCTCCGTGGAATCAACGGAAAAAATTACTCGTGTAATGCAGCTGATTGCCAGTACAGAATTAACCAGACAGCGTAAACACATGGAAGAAAATCGTGAATATGCGAAAGGCTTATCGGAACTTTTGGATTTTGCGGTACAATCGAGCCAAGATCGTTCTATTTATTTAAAAGAAGAGGTGGATAAACCTACTTTCTTATTCGTGTTCACGAGTGATATGGGATTATGTGGCTCTTATAATGCCAATATCCTCCGTTTATTGAATCAGACTATTACAGATAAAGATTATTTGGTTATGGTTGGTTCCAAAGGCTGTACATGGGCGAATGGTCGAAATATTTCCTGTGCGAACCAGTTGATGGATCTCAATCACGATATTGCCTATGATTCATTATCTGCCATTGTGAATACGGCATTGATGAAGTTTGAAAATGGAGATATTGGAAAGATTCAAGTATTGTATACACATTTTAAAAATACATTAACGTATATTCCTACTTTAGAAACAGTCTTACCTGTAGCTAAAAAAGAGAAGGAAAAAGAAGAAGTTGCTTCAAAAGCGAAACAGATTACGGATTATGAACCGGGACAAGAGCAAATGCTGGGAATGGTCATTCCTATGGCAATAAAATCGCTTGTATATTCCCGCTATTTAGAAAGTAAAACGAGTGAGCAAGCCAATCGTCGAATGGCAATGGAAGCAGCAACTGATAATGCGGATGAACTACGTGATGAATTGATGTTGGTATATAACCAGGCTCGGCAATCGGCTATTACCAATGAAATCATCGATATTGTTGGCGGAGCCAACGCATTATCTTAAGGAGGTAAATATGACGCAGAATATTGGAAAAATTGTGCAAATCATTGGCCCTGTTGTCGATGTCGCATTTTCTGAAGATAGTTTACCTGATTTGTTGACGGCAATTGAAGTGCCTTGTCCAGGACAAGAATCTTTAATTTTAGAAGTTGCCCAAGGCATTGGTGCCGATCAAGTCCGTTGTATTTCTATGGGATCAACGGATGGATTGGTTCGTGGCATGGATGCCATTGATACAGGAAAACCAATCATGGCTCCTGTTGGAGAAGAAGTCTTAGGGCGTATGTTCAATGTATTAGGACGTCCCATTGATGGCTTAGGTGAATTAAGTGATCAAGTGGAATATCATCCAATTCATCGTCCCGCCCCTGCTTTTGATCAACAGTCAACAAAAAGTGAACCTTTGGAAACCGGAATTAAAGTCATTGATTTATTGACCCCTTATATGAAAGGGGGAAAAATCGGATTATTCGGTGGTGCGGGGGTTGGAAAAACCGTACTGATTCAAGAATTAATTCATAATATCGCAACAGAACATGGTGGAAAATCCGTTGTCGTAGGGGTTGGGGAAAGAACCCGTGAAGGCAACGACATGTACAATGAAATGAAAGAAAGTGGCGTTTTGGATAAAACCGTTTTAGTGTACGGGCAGATGAATGAATCACCAGGTGCACGTATGCGGGTAGGTCTTACTGGTCTTACTATTGCGGAAAACTTCCGTGATCAAGAACACCAAGATGTCTTATTGTTTATTGACAACATTTTCCGTTTTACTCAAGCCGGTTCGGAAGTTAGTGCCTTGTTAGGGCGTATTCCAAGTGCCGCAGGGTATCAACCAACCTTAGCTACAGAAATGGGACAACTTCAAGAACGAATTACTTCTACGCAAGAAGGATCCATTACTTCTGTGCAAGCTGTCTATGTTCCCGCAGATGATTTAACCGACCCTGCTCCAGCTACGGCTTTTACCCATTTGGATGCCCGTGTTGTCTTAGACCGTGGTATTGCCGCATTGGGTATTTACCCAGCAGTTGATCCATTGGAATCAAGTTCACGTATTCTTGATCCACTTGTAGTGGGTCAACGACATTATGATGTAGCGCGTGGGGTACAAAACATTTTGCAGCGTTATAAGGAACTACAAGACATCATTGCCATTTTAGGTATGGATGAATTAAGCGATGAAGATAAGAAAATAGTCAATCGTGCACGTCGGGTACGTAACTTCTTATCTCAACCATTCAATGTGGCGGAAGTATTCTCTGGTATTAAAGGACAATATGTACCATTAGAAGATACGATTGATAGCTTTGAAAGAATTCTAAGTGGTGAATTTGATGATTTGCCAGAACAAGCCTTTATGATGGTAGGTACTGTAGAACAGGCCGTACAGAAAGCGAAAGAAATGGCTGGTGAATAGTATGATCCATATTAAAACCGTTACCCCCAAAGGTATTTATTTAGAAAGGGAAGTAGCGAGTGTACATATGAAAACCGTAGAAGGGGAAATGACCCTTTTACCGCATCATACACCAGTATTTGCAGCCCTTGTTCCCTGCGCCTTACAGCTTGGAAAAGCAGATGAGTATTATGCCCTTTCGGGAGGCTTTCTTAGATTTCAAGATGACGCTTGTTTGATCTTGACCGATGCGATTGAAGGCAAAGACGATATTGATATTGAAAGAGCTCGTCAAGCGTATCGAAGAGCAAGAGAACGTCTGGATAAAAAAGATGTCAATACGAATATGAAACGGGCCAGCTTAGCTTTGGCACGTGCGATTAATCGAATTTCGGTATATGAAAAATAGAGGGCTCTAAAATATTGTAGGGTTTCCCTAAAAGTATTGAGAAAATGAAAAAATGGGTCATAATCATCTTTTTTGTGGTGATTAGGCCCGTTTTTTGGTTTATATTAAGAATCTCTGTTATAATTTCTTTGGTGATAAGAATCATGCCTTCCAAATATGATTTACAATGGAAGGCTTTTTTATTTGCACAAAGCATTTAAAAATGGGACGAGCACGACCCTACAATAATTTAGAGGCTATGCTCGACCCTATGAAAATTTAGATATCTATTCTATTTTTTAATGAATTTTGTTACCTCTTGGAAAGCTTTGTCAGCTTCATCGAGTTGATTGATATAGAGGGGATAGTCATGAAACATGCCTTCACCTACCGTTAGTTTCACTTTGCGTTTTTTATCTTTTAACTTTTGATAGAATTCTTGAACATCGGGATAGAAAATTTCTTCGGTTCCGACAAAGAGGTAGACATTTTTGAGCTTTGAAACATCTCCATTGATGGGTGATAACTTGTAATCAGACATGTCTAGACCATTGGCCCACTGGCTTCCATAATCAACAAGTTGACTCACAGAAAGGCGAACATCCCGGTCTTGATAGTTGACAATTTCTTTGTTGGAACAAGAGATATCTAACCAGGGAGAAAATAAAATTAATTTATTGGGTTGCTTCTTACCTTGTTTGGCTAAGTATTCACAGAAACCAGTAGTCAGACCTCCACCAGCTGAATCACCGAGTAAGATGATTGGTGTCTTGGTTTTGGCGCGGATATTGGTGTATAGAATATTTAATAGGCGGTAGGCATCTTTCCAGTCACCCAAACCAATGGTTTGATAAATGGGAACGATGACATTGGCATTTAATTCTTGTGCCAGGGCATCGGCATAGGCCCAATGCGTGGCGTTTACTGTATTCATATAGCCACCACCATGAATATATAATATTGTGTATTTCGGCTTTTTTGTTTTATGTAAGCTAACAACTTCGGTATCACAAATCGTTTGGGTAGAAACCTTACTTTCCACTTCGGTTCCATCATAATCGATGGTAGCAGCTTGAAGGGAAAGCGTATTTGTGAAACAAAGGGTTCCTGCTAATAACAGGGCAAATAGTTTCTTCATTCGTTGAGTACCTCATTTCGTCAGATTTCATTATATAATAATATTCATTATATAATAATAAAGGAATGAAAAGCGTCTTTGGAAATTTGTGATAAAATAAAAAATATCTTTTAATACTAAACGAAATTCTTTTTAAAGGAGAAAAACAATGAGAATATCCGTTGTAGGTGGAGGAAAAGTTGGTTATGCACTAGCTTCTCAACTAGAAAAAGAGGGGCATGATATAGCCATCATTGATAATCGATTATCAGCCATTGAGCGAGCTAACGATCATCTAGATGTCTTAGCGATTGAAGGCAATGGCGCCAATGTTGATACATTAAAACAAGCCGATACTGCCAATGCAGATATTTTAATTGCGGTAACAGGAAGTGATGAAATCAATATCATTTCCTGCTTGTTGGCAAAGAAGATGGGGGTATCAAATACCATTGCGCGTATTCGTAATCCAGAATATGTCAATTCAATGGCTCTATTAGAAAAGGATCTTGGTCTGAGTCTGAGTGTCAATCCAGAGCGTTCTTGCGCTCGGGAAATTGTGCGTTCAATTCATTTCTCTAAATCGGTACGTATTTCAACCTTTGCGAAAGGACGTGTTGAAATTGCGGAAATCTTGGTCAAAGAAGGAAACGATTTAATTGATAAAGCCGCTAGCCAAATCGGTTCGCGCTTTCAAGGACAAGTGTTAATTTGTTCCGTGGTTCGAAATAATGAAAATTTTATTCCCAATGGAAATTTTGTGATTCACAAAGGAGATCGAATCTCAGTTATTGCGACAACGCGTAATTTGGAAATGTTTTTAGTTCGAACGGGTGTCAGCGAGTATCGCAACTTTCATGAAATGATGATTATTGGTGGCGGTCGTATTACGTATTATTTGGCAGCTATGTTACTACCAATGGGCATTCATTTGAAGATCATTGAAAAAGATGCCAATAAATGCCGCCAGCTAGCCATGCGCTTTCCCCAAGCCAATGTCATATGGGGCGATGGAACGGACCAGGAATTCTTATTGAGCGAAAATATTGATGCGATGGATGCCTTTATTGCGCTAACGGATAATGATGAAGAGAATGTGATTGCTTCGATATTTGCGATGAGTCGCAATGTGGAACGTGTTGTACCAAAATGTAATCGCGTTTCTTTAGATTTTTTATTAGATCGCTTTGACATTGCCAATGCGGTTACCCCAAAAATTTCCACAGCCAACCGTATTATTCGCTATGTACGAGCTATGAGCAATGCGAGTGGTTCGAATATTGAATCTTTATTGACATTGAATGAAGGAAAAATTGAAGCCTTGGAATTTAGAGTCCGTAAAAGTTGCCAGTTTATCGGTATTCCGTTAAAACATTTAAAATTTAGAAAAGGAATTATTATTGGTTATATTACCCATTATGGTCAGGTTGAAATTGCCAATGGAGATGCGGTTGTCCAAGAAGGTGATACGGTCGTAGTGGTTAGTAGCATTCCAAAGTTGAGGGATATTAATGATGTTTTGGCTTAGAAGACAAGGACGTAAACTAAACTGGCATGTGATTGGCAACGTTATTGGGAATGTGTTACTAGTCATGGCTTTCTTATTTGTTTTTCCAATCATTTGTGGAATTATTTATCACGAAGAAGTTCTTTCCTTTCTTTTTGTGATGATTGCCTGTCTTGTAGTGGGTTTCCCTTTATCTCGCATTAAAGTAAAACACCGCATGTATTTTGCTCGGGATGGCCTGATGGCCGTTGGTTTATGCTGGGTCGTGTTATCTATTGTAGGTGCTCTACCATTCTGGTTTTCCGGTACGATTCCGCATTTTATTGATGCTTTCTTTGAAACTGTCTCAGGCTTTACTACCACAGGATCAAGTATTTTAAAAGAAGTCGAATCTTTACCAAAATGTATGTTGTTCTGGCGTAGTTTCACCCATTGGATTGGTGGTATGGGAATTTTAGTCTTTGTCTTGGCAATTCTACCGAAATCCAATGATCGTTCGATGCATATCTTACGGGCCGAATCACCAGGACCTGTCATTGGAAAACTGGTTCCACGGCTGCGTAAAAGTGCAATGATTCTTTATGCGATTTATATGGGCATGACGATTTTGGAAGTGGTTCTATTACTGTTAGGAAAAATGCCTTTATTTGATGCATTATGTAATACCTTTGGAACTGCTGGTACAGGTGGATTTAGTATAACCAACCAGGGAATTGGCCAGTATCACAATGCCTATTATGAATGGGTGATTGGTATTTTCATGGCTTTGTTTGGGGTGAACTTTAACTTTTATTTCTTCTGTTTGATCCATGAATGGAAAGAAGCTTTCCATATGGAAGAAGTTCAAACGTATTTTAAAGTCATTGGCTTTTCTACCTTATTCATTGCCATTAACATCTTGCCACTGATTCATGGAGGGTTCATAGATGCTGTGCGCTTAGCCTTTTTCCAGGTGTCTTCCATTATTACTACTACAGGGTATTCTTCTTGTGATTTCAATTTGTGGCCAACCTTCTCAAAGATGATTTTATTGCTTCTGATGGCTTTAGGGGCTTGTGCTGGTAGTACCGGTGGAGGTATAAAGGTTAGCCGAATGATTGTTGTTGTTAAGAAGATTCGGGCGGACATTCAAAAGACGATCCATCCGCTAAAGGTGACTTTGATTACCTTTGATGGCAAGGCGCTTGACAACAAAGTAGTTGATCAAATTATGAGTTTCTTTTGTTGCTTCATTTTGATTTTAGCTTTATGCATGGTTTTAGTATCGTTGGATGGTTTTGATTTTGAAACAACGATTTCTGCTTGTTTTGCGTGCATTGGAAATATTGGACCAGGTTTTGCGATGGTTGGACCATTTGGAAATTTCTCTGCTTTTAGTGATTTATCGAAAATCGTCTTATCCTTTGCGATGCTGATTGGGCGTTTGGAGATTTTCCCTATTTTGATTTTCTTGGCACCATTTATTGGAAAAGGAAAGAAATATCGTCCTACCAAAGCCGATCAAGTGCTCTTAGATGAGAAAAATTATTAGGGGCTTGAAAGCGCTTTAATGATTTGCTATGATTTAATCACTTATATGACTGACGGAAGTGGAATAACCACATGAAGTATAAGGGACTAATATAGCCGACCGTCTGGGCAAATGTTTTTGTTCAGTGGTCGGCTTTTGTTTTGCATGTCGATTGACGAACGAAACAAAGTATAGTAACGTATTTTTAGGCGTTAGCTATAGCTAACTATTAAATTCTTTGACAGGAGGTATGTATGAAAGAACAATGGCAAGGATTTAAAGGAACAAAGTGGCAGGATGAAGTAGATGTTCGTGACTTTATTCAAAACAACTATACGCCTTATGATGGGGATGAAAGCTTTTTAGTCGGTCCCAGCAAGGCAACCGAAAAATTATGGGATGAACTTCAAAAGCTACAAAAAGAAGAACGTAGTAAAAATGGTGTATTGGATATGGAAACGGAAATCGTTTCTAGTATCACAGCCTATAAACCCGGATATTTGGATAAAGATTTAGAGAAGATTGTTGGCTTGCAGACGGATAAACCTTTAAAACGGGCATTTATGCCGTATGGTGGAATTCGTATGAGTGAAGAAGCTTGTGAAACCTATGGATATAAACCTAGCGAAAAGCTTCATGAAATTTTTACAAAATACCATAAAACGCATAACGATGCTGTCTTTAGTGCATATACACCGGAAATGCGTCTATGTCGTCGTAATAAAATTATTACGGGATTACCTGATACGTATGGACGGGGTCGAATTGTCGGGGATTATCGCCGAGTTGCCTTATATGGTATTGATTTTCTAATTGCGCAGAAACAAGAAGATTTTGCGTATTGTGGGGATGGAACGATGACCGATGATGTGATTCGTCAAAGAGAAGAACTGGCGGATCAGATCAAAGCTTTAAAGGAAATGAAAGTCATGGCCAAAGACTATGGCTTTGATATTAGCCTTCCGGCAAAAGATTCCAAAGAAGCGGTACAATGGCTGTATTTTGGTTATTTAGCTGCCATTAAGACACAGAATGGGGCTGCCATGAGTGTTGGACGTATTTCTACTTTCTTAGATATCTATTTTGAAAGAGATTTAGCGAATGGAACCTATACCGAAGCGGAAATCCAAGAAATTGTCGATCATTTGACAATGAAATTCCGGATGGTGAAATTTGCCCGTATTCCAAGCTATAACCAGTTATTCTCAGGCGACCCTGTCTGGGCGACTTTAGATGTTGCCGGACTTGGTATGGATGGAAGAAGTATGGTGACAAAAACTTGTTTCCGTTTCTTGCATACGCTGGAAAACATGGGACCAAGTCCAGAGCCAAATTTAACGGTCTTGTATTCCAGTCATTTGCCAGAAGCATTTAAAAAATATGCTGCTAAGATTTCGATTGATACAAGTAGTGTGCAATACGAAAGCGATGATGTAATGCGTCCAGTCTGGGGCGATGATTATGCGGTTTGTTGCTGCGTCAGTGCAACACAAACGGGAAAAGAAATGCAATTCTTTGGTGCTCGGGCCAATTTGGCAAAGTGCTTGTTGTATGCCATCAATGGAGGAGTTGATGAAAAGACTAAGACCCAAGTTGGTCCAGAGTATAAGCCGATTACAAGTGAATACTTGGATTATGATGAAGTAATGCATAAATATGACATCATGATGGATTGGTTAAGTGGTTTATATGTCAATGTATTAAACTTGATCCAATACATGCATGATAAATACTATTATGAAGCCAGTCAGATGGCTTTGATTGATACCGATGTACGCCGTACATTTGCTACGGGTATTGCCGGTTTCTCGCATGTTGTAGATTCTTTAAGTGCTATCAAATATGCCAAGGTAAAAACCATTCGGGATGAAGATGGTATTGTCGTGGATTATCAAGTTGAAGGGGATTTCCCACGCTATGGAAACGATGATGATCGTGCAGATGAGATTGCGGTTTGGTTATTAAAAACCTTTATGAAAAAGATTGAAAAGCATCATACGTATCGCAATAGTGAACCAACAACATCGATTCTTACTATTACTTCTAATGTGGTATATGGAAAGGCAACAGGAGCATTGCCAGATGGTCGTAAAGCCGGAGAGCCTTTATCACCAGGTGCCAATCCAGCTTATGGTGCAGAACAAAATGGTTTATTAGCTTCTTTGAACTCGGTGGCTAAATTGCCTTATGAATACGCCCTGGATGGAATCAGTAATACTCAAACGATTAACCCAGATGCGCTAGGTCATACCGAAGCCGAAAGAGTGGATAACCTTGTTCATGTATTAGATGGATACTTTGATCAAGGTGCCCATCATTTAAATGTAAATGTGTTTGGGGTTGAAAAGTTAAAAGATGCGATGGAACATCCAGAAAAAGAAGAATACGCAAACTTTACGATTCGGGTTTCTGGATATGCAGTAAAATTCATTGATTTAACTCGTGAACAACAACTCGATGTAATTAGTCGTACATGTCATAAGAGCCTATAAGTGGTTCTTTATGCAGAAAGGGGATTTCTATGTTAGGTGCCATTCATTCTATAGAAACATTTGGATCCGTAGATGGACCTGGGGTTCGCTATGTGATTTTTATGCAAGGCTGCAATATGCGTTGTCAATTTTGTCATAATGCGGATACTTGGAAACAAATGACACCAGACCAAGATGCTGCTTCCGTATTAAAAAAAGCCTTGCGTTATCGAACGTATTGGAAAGATACGGGTGGCATTACGGTCAGTGGGGGAGAACCTTTATTGCAGATTGATTTTTTGATTGAACTTTTTACCTTGGCTAAAAAAGCCGGAGTTCATACGACTTTGGATACGTGTGGGCAGCCATTTACCCAGGCTGAGCCAGGTTTTTCAAAGATTCGAAGGCTTATGGAAGTGACAGATCTTGTCTTGTTGGATATTAAACAAATTGATAATGAAAAACATAAGCTTTTAACGGGACACCCGAATACCAATATCTTAGCTTTTGCCCGATATTTAGATTCGATTCATAAACCAGTATGGATCCGTCATGTGACGATTCCAGGCATCAATGATTCAGATCAAGAATTGGAAAGGCTAGATCAATTCTTGCAGGAAAGAAAGAATATTCAAAGGGTGGATGTACTTCCTTACCATACGATGGGAATGTATAAATGGGAAGCTTTAGGATTAGAATATCCATTAAAGGATGTTCCGACTCCGACTGTTGAACAAGTGAATCGGGTAAAAACACTTCTACATGTCGAGGATTATCCTTTGACATAAAACATAAGGCTGGATGACTGTTGGTTATCCGCCTTTTTTTGTCGCAATTTACATAGAATTGATAAAGGGAGAGTATATTTAAAAAATGTAAATAGGGCAGAAAGAAGTATTAACCACTTATGAAAATAAAGAAATTTATTCAAAAGAATAAAGTATGGGCAATTCCTATTATCTGGTTTTTTGTAGGTTGCCTTTTTTTAGAAATGATTACGAATAATCTATTAGAAAATCACCTTGCTTCTAAAGAAGAAATCTCAAGAATGAATGCGATAACGTATGCCGAACAAATTAAGGAAGATATTAATGCCGGTATCTCTATCACCAACAGTTTGAAACAAGTGATTGTGAGTGAAGATGGGCGTTGTAATGCATTTGATGAAATTGCGAGAAATTCAATGAATTCATCCATTCAGAGTATTCAATTGGCTCCGGCTGGAAAGGTGACCGAGATTTATCCGGAAGCGGGTAATGAAGCAGGAAAGGTTGACTTGATGACCGATGAAGCACGAGGCGCCTATGCCCGTTATGGGATGGAGCAGAATTGTATAGTGACGCAAGGTCCTTTTGATCTAAGACAAGGTGGCAAGGGGATTGCCATAAGAAATCCGGTTTACCTGGAAAAGGATGGGCGAAAAGTCTTTTGGGGCTTTACGATTGCGATTATTCGCGTCCCAGATATTTTTTCCAAATCGGCAAAAGCTTTGGAGAACTTTGGCTATCAATATCGTTTATTAAAAACCGAGGCACCTTGGTCTAAAAAATATACCGATGTAGCTGCTTCCAAAGGTAAACTGGTACGACCGGTTGCGTATACGTTTAAGATTGGACAGGAACGTTGGAAACTGGAAGTCATGCCAAAGGATGGTTGGCAAAATAAAGAATTGGAGCTTGTATTCATTGGTGGCGGTCTCTTTATTCTTTTATTGATGACAGGATTAATGATTGCGGTGCTTATCTTAAATCAAAGACGGAAAAATCTACATTGGTTAGCCCAAAACGATGCCTTGACCAATGTGTACAATCGAAGTGGTTTTGATCAAGTATTGGATCAGCACATCGAAGCCCATGCGAACTCTTCTTTTGTGGTAGCGGAACTCGATATTGATAATTTTAAATTTATTAATGATATGTATGGCCATGCGGCTGGAGATTTGGCTTTGCAGAGTCTGACGCATAATATGCGAAAGGCTTTTCTGGGTGAAGCTATCATTGGTCGAAATGGTGGGGATGAGTTCTGTCTATTGCTTCCTGACACGACCTGTCAATCCGTGCAAAAAAAATTAGAAAAATTCACCAAGACAAGGAAAAGTTTTTGTTTATAAAGGCAAATTACATTTTTTTACCATTTCATTAGGTTATGCAGAATATCCAACCCATGCCGAAAATCGCAATGGTTTAATGCAATGCGCAGATGCGGCTTTATATGGGGTTAAACAAAAAGGTAAACAAGGTTGTATGGTTTTCACAAAAGGTCTGCAAGCAACCCGAACCCAGTTAGGTTTTGCCCTGCAGGATATTTCGGATAATTTACCCGGTGCATTTTTGATTTATAAAGCCAATCCAGCGGATGATCAATTGTTGTTCGCAAATCATGAAATGTTGGAACTAGCCGGTTGTAAGGATATGGATGAATTCTTTGCGTATACCAAATGCAGCTTCCGAAACTTAATTGATGAGCCAGAACGAGACGCTGTTGAAGCAAGTATCTGGCAACAGATTAATGCGGATGATGGGCATAAAAATGATTATGTTAGCTTCTCTTTTATTTGAAGAGATGGAAGCAAGATAGAAGTATTTGATCATGGACGAATTGTAGATACTACGCATTATGGTCGAGTTTTCTATGTGTTATTTATGAGTAAAGAATTAATCAATCGACATTATGAATGTGATTGATAAATAAAAAAAGATCGAACAATTGTGCAGTGAGGCCAATTTGTTTCGATCTTTTTTTGTATAAAATAGACAAATAAAAAACACTCCATTGGAGTGTTATTTTTAAATGGCGCCTCAAACAAGACTCGAACTTGTGACCTGCCGGTTAACAGCCGGATGCTCTACCAACTGAGCTATTGAGGCGTTTGCGTATTGCTTAACGCTCAATAATAATAGCATGGTTATTTAATAGACGCAAGTGCTTTTTTTAAAAAAAATTAAGATTTTTTTTGTGACTGCAAAATTGCCCGAATCGCATCGAATAAATAAGGTTTATATTCACGAATAGGTAAGGGTTCATTTTTGACAATACTGCTGTAACAAGTCGAACCGACAAAATCGATAATCATAAATAAAACCAAATTCGGATCTTCGTAGTTATATGCATTCTTTTCCGCTAATTCCGCAAATCGCTTACGAATATGTAGTTCATCGTTGGAATAGCTTTTATGCACATAGTTGGAAAAGATGCCCCAAGAGAGGTTCTTTTGAATAAAAGAGGCAACTTGTTTATTGGATTCAAGTTCATTCAGAATCTGATTGATTAAGTAAATGATACTGTCTTCAAAGTTGCGAATGTCGTTTTCATCTAGTTTTTCTTGCGCATTGAGAAAGATTCTACTGACTTCCCGAGAAATAAGGATATCGCGAATCTGGTCTTTATCTTTGAAATATAGGTAGAAAGTCCCTTTGGCTACACCAGCTTTTTTCGCAATTTCGCTAATTGTTACATTTTGAATATCTTTACTGGTAAATAATTCAAATGCCGCGTTTAGTAATTTTGTTTCTTTTATTTTCTTGTTTTCGATTATTTTTGACTTCACTGGTTTCACCTCTTTTCAACAATATTATATATAAAAAATGTACTCGTGGTCAATTTTTTGGTTAAATCAAGCTAATTGTCTAAAAATGGCCGTTAAAGAATTGACTGTTGGTCATTATAAAACTATACTGTCTTACGTTGAGGTGAGGGTATATGGAAAAAATATCGAATTTTATTGTTAAATACCGTAATAAGATCCTTATTTTCGCAATTCTTTTATTAATTCCAAGTGCCTTGGGATTTATAGGAACCGGAATCAACTATGATTTGTTGTCCTATCTTCCCCAAGAAGCAGAATCCATGAAAGCACAAGAAATTTTGGGGGATGATTTTAATCTTTCCAGTGTGGATTTCCTGGTTGTTAATGGAATGAAAGATAAAGATGTTGCCGAATTAAAACAGGAAGTTAAAAAAGTAGATGGTGTAGAGAAAGTCTATTGGCGGGATGATGTACTGCCAATAACGATTCCAAAAGAAGCTCTACCAAAAAGTGTCAGAAGCATGTTGTATTCAGATGATGCAACGATGATGATTGTTACCTTTAAAGAAGGAACGGCATCGGATCGAACGATGAATGCGATATCGAATATTAAGAAAATCGCAGGTAAGAAATGCTTTTTAGCCGGAATGTCGGCTTTAAGTGAAGATACAAAAGATATGATTAATCATGATATGCCAATCTTTAGTTTGATTGCGATTGTCTTAGTTCTATTTGTATTGTGGTTTGGCTTGGAAAGCAATTTTGCACCATTTGTATTTATGTTAGGAATTGGTTTCCCAATTGCGTATAACTTTGGTACGAACATTTTCTTTGGTCAAATTTCTTATATTACACAAGCATTGGCTATGGTCTTACAATTAGCCGTTACAATGGATTATTCCATCTTCTTGTTGCATCGATACCAAGAAGAAAAGTTACGTGGTAATGATAATGAAACGGCCATGTCACATGCGATTACGCAAACCTTTGTATCCATTTCATCAAGTTCAATCACAACTATAGCCGGATTTATGGCTTTATGTGCCATGTCTTTGACATTAGGTAAAGATATTGGTTTAGTTATGGCCAAAGGTGTTGTCTTAGGTGTATTGAGTACAATCTTTATTCTTCCTAGTTTATTGATGATTTTTGATAAACAAATCGAGAAGAAAAAACATAAAGTATTGATTCGTCCTTTGAAAAAAGTGCCAGCCAAGATTATCAATCACTATAAAGCAATCTTACTTGTCTTTGCGATTGCCTTTATTCCGGTTTTGTATGCCAGCAATCATACCAATGTCTATTATGATTTGATTTCGAATATGCCACAAACGTTCAATAGTGTCATTGGTACCAATCAATTAAAAGAAAAATTTGATATGACCACGACAAACTTTGTTTTAGTCGATGATTCTGTATCCACCAAAGATGTTCAAGAAATGTGTAATAAGATTGAAGATCTAGATGGTATTCATAATGTATTGGCCTATGAAACAGCCGTTGGACCTGGTATTCCATCTTCGTTTGAACCAAGTGCAATCAAAGAAATCCTAAACAACAATGGACGACGCTTGATTGTTGTCAACAGTGACTATAGAGCAGCTCGTGATAACTTGAATAAACAATTGGATCAGATGGATGACATCATTCATCAATACGATAAACATGCCGTGATTGGTGGGGAAGGAAAGTTAACCGAAGATTTGATTCATACTTGTCAAAAAGACTTCAAGATGGTCAATGCGGTTTCGATGATTTTAATCTTTATTATCATTGCGATTACCTTCAAATCTATTGCCTTACCAATTATCTTAGTTGCGACTATTGAATTCGCTATTAATATCAATATGGGTATTCCATATGTGACCGGTTCTGTTTTGCCATTTATTGCACCAATTGTCATTGGTACGATTCAATTAGGGGCAACGGTCGATTATGCGATTTTAATGACTAGCCGATTTAAAGAAGAATTGGAAAAAGGAAAACATTGTAAACATGCGATTGGATCAGCTATCAAGCATACAAGTACATCCATTATTACCAGTGGTTTGTCATTCTTTGCCGCATGTATTGGCGTTAGCTTTGTAGCTGAAATGGATTTATTAAAGAGTATTTGTATTTTATTAGCCCGTGGAGCTTTGATTAGTGTTGTTGCGATTTTAGTTGTCTTACCAACCCTATTGTTGGTATTCCACAAAGTTATTGAAAAAACAACGAAAGGATGGCCAGTAGCCACGGTTGAGAAAGGAATGATTACCAATGAAGATGAATAAACAAGGCGTAAATGCCACAACGTTAAAAGCAGTAGGAGCTTGTCTATTGAGTGCAACAATGTCAATGAGCCTATTTAGTGCACCTGTATTTGCCCAAACAAGTCAAGTATCCAATCCATCCGATGTTGAAAAGACGGAAACTGTTTATGCGACCTTAAACGATGATGGATCTGTTTCCAATGCTGTCGTTTCCAGTTGGTTACATGATGGAAATGGAATTCACAATGTGCAAGAACAATTGAATTTAACGAATGTAGAAAACATTAAAACCAATGATAAGATTCAAAAGAATGGAAATACGTATACATGGAATTCCGATGGAGACGATGTGTATTATCAAGGAGATTCGACGAAAGCTTTACCTGTTCAAGTAGCGATTACCTACTATATGGATGGACAAGAATACAGTGCCAAGGAAATGAAGGGCAAAAGTGGACATATGAAGATCAATGTTCACTTCACCAACACCGTTTCTAAAACGACAAGTTCTGGTGTCATTGTGCACCCAGGTTATTTAGCTGGTGGTTTATTACGTCTAGACAATGGCAATTATTCTAATGTGACTTGTTCGAGTGGAAAAGTCATTAATGATGGAAGCAACCAAGTCTTAGCTTTTGCCTCTGTTCCTGGCTTAGCGGAAACTTTAAATTCAGCTGGTCTTCAAAAATTAACGGAAAAAGTACAAGCCAGTGATGATTGTACGATTGAAGCGGATGTCAAAGATTTTGATGAAAGCAATTTAATGATTGGTATGTCGAGTGACTTTGACTTAAACGACTTAGTTGAAACCGGAAATATTCCGGATTTAGCGGGTAGTGTCAATCAAATCGTTGATGCAGCCAATCAATTACAAGATGGTTCCGAACAATTGTATGATGGAACCCAACAACTTATTAGCCAAAGTGCGCCTTTAACTTCTGCCAGTGGTAGTGTTCGGGAAATGTCACAAGCTTTCACAACTTTGAATAAAGGGGCTCAAACGATGGCTAGTGGCGTAAAAGATTATACTCAAGGGGTTGATCTATTAGCGATAGGTTCGCAACAATTGAGTGGAATTACCGATGGTATTGCTACGGTACACAAGGCAAGTCAAACTTCTTTACTAGAAGGAGCAACAGCTTTAAATGTAGGACTAAAACAATTGAAAGATTCAACAGATAATATGGATCCAAATCAATTAGCAGGCTTACAAACACAATTGGATTCTGCTAAGGAAACATTGACTGCTATGCAAGGTACTTTGACAAAGGATACCAAGACGCTAGAAGGTTTAGGAACTGCACTACAAAGTGCAAGCAGCCAATTAGAAGCGTTAGAAAAAGATCAAACGTTAAGTAATCAAATTGCCCAATTGGGTAAGGATGTTGCGGCATTAAATGAAACGATTAAGAGTGATAATTCAACCATTGATGCGAACAATGCAGCATTACAAACAAAGGTAAATGACATTAATAGTCAAATTGATGCCATTAATAGTGCCATTAATACACAAGTTACCAGCGCACAGGCAAATATCAATAATGCATACAGTAGCGCAAATGCTGCTTTAAATAATGCCGAAGCAGCAACCGAGGATGCGGATGCCAAAGCAGGTATTGAAAACGCAAAGGCAGCCTTAGGTTCTGCGCCACAAATTAGTGCACCGGCTGCGCTTCAACATATTTCCGTGGATAATCTAAAATCTTTAGATTCATTAGATGGAAGTCAAGTTGTCAGTGATGCCAAGGCAATTCAAGGTACCTTAAAAACATTAGGTGGATCATTAGCTACGATGCAAAAATCTTTAGGTCAAGCCCAAGATACAATGAAGGGTCTAAATGATGATATCAATACTTCTATTAAAACATTAAATGGAATGAATGAAATGCTTAACAATGTTGCCTCAAGCTCTGACTATAAGGATCTAAGTAAACAAATGGCTACGTTAAAAGCAGCCTCTAGCCAGTTGTATGCAGGTTCTAGTGATTTATTAGATGGTGTGAATACTTTAAATAGCGGTTTAGCTCAACTTCAAACCCAATCGAGTGCAGGTATTCAACAAGTCCAACAAGGTGCTAAACAATTGTCTTCCAATAGTTTGATGTTGAATAGTGGAGCGAGTCAATTAAGTGATGGAACCAATCAATTAGCTTCACAAAGTGGAACAGTTAATCAGATGGCTGATGGCTTGGATCAATTAAGCAGTGCCTTTACACAATTAAATGATGGAGCTGCTCAATTGGCACAAGGTCATGAACAATTTAATGCCCAAGCTATGCAGCCATTAAAAGAAATGGCCGATTTAACGGAATCTGAAGTTTCTTCTTTAACGGATGTATTCAATCAAATTAAAGAATTAACCGAAGAAAATGATAACTTTGCCGGTAAACCAGAAGGTGCTACAAGTAAAGTCAATTACGTTATGCATACGGGTGAATAATCATAGAGAACATGGGTTTATTACTCATGTTCTTTTTTTTGTCTCCCGAATTTACAATCTAAATGCAACGGATGTCAAAAAAAGAAAGTGACTCATAAAATCCAGTACAATGGTGTTTGCGAAGACAACATTGAAAGGAGATATTATGAATCACCACAAGCATCTTACACTAGAAGAAAGAGAAAAGATATTAAAATATCACTCAATGGGTTATTCTCTTAGCAGAATTGCTGAAATACTATGCAGAAATAAATCTACTATCTCAAGATAACTTAATAGAAACAGTGATAAGGATGGATATTTTCCAAACCGTGCCGAAAATAAATATCTCAGCAGGCGTCAAAAATGTCGTCCAAAAAAACTGTTGGATGATTCAGAGCTGTATGCTTATGTAAAGGATAAATTCCTGAATGAGCAATGGTCGCAACGATTAAAAAGGCCAATGAAGAACTTGCTTCATTGCAAGAAAAAGCCTTAAATGTGCTGGGAAGTGTTTTTGTACGAAACCTTTTAGTCTATATGGATACGCGCCAAGGGGAATGGATTAAGATTCCCGATGATCAGATGGAAGAGCTAGGAGATAAGCCAGATGCCTATGATGTTCGTTATACGATAGCGGATCATTTCATGAAACCAGAATATAAAGAAGGGTATTTGGAATTCACAGACCTTTCAACCCTTGCCGAAAGATTGAAAGGCCAAAGAATGATTCGATATATCTATCGGAGTCCCAATGAACAATGGATTGCGATCAATGCGATTCCACAAAAATGGGATGAAAAAGGCAATTTAGTCGAAGTATTATTCGCAACGCGAAATGTCAGTGAAGAGCGAAATCGCGAATTAGAACAAGAGGATGCCCTGCGTTTAGCGCTGGCTAGTGCCGAACATGCCAATAAAGCGAAAACAGCTTTCTTAAATAATATGTCACATGATATTCGGACACCGATGAATGCGATTATTGGGTTTACGGCCCTTGCGGTAACTCATGTAGACCAACCAGAAGTTGTGAAAGATTATTTAACGAAAATTGGAACATCGAGCCAACATCTTCTTTCTTTAATTAACGATGTTTTGGATATGAGTCGGATTGAGAGTGGAATTGTAAAAATTGAGGAAAATGAAGTACATATTCCCGATGTTTTACATGATCTGCGAACGATTATTCAAGGAAACATTCATGCCAAACAACATGATTTGTATATTGATACGCAAGATTATCGTTCATGAAAATGTGATTACGGATAAATTGCGTCTGAATCAAATTCTATTAAATGTCGTAGGAAACGCTATAAAATTTACTCCGACTGGAGGTATGATCAATCTGCGAATTTTGGAAAAGCCATGTAGTAAAAAGGGCTATACGACTTTTGAATTCCGAATTAAAGACAATGGCATTGGTATGTCTAAGGAATTTCAAGAACATGTCTTTGATTCTTTTTCACGCGAACGTTCTTCGACAAAATGTGGCATACCTGGTACAGGCTTAGGAATGGCGATTACGAAAAACAATGTAGATATGATGAATGGAACCATTACCTTGACAAGTCAAGAAGGAAAAGGAACGGAATTTGTCATTACGCTTGATTTTAAGCTTTTAGATACCGTGATGGTTTATGGTCCGATTCCAGAGCTTGTAGGGGCAAGAGCGTTGGTTGTGGACGATGATATCCATACATGTACCAGTGTTAGTAAGATGCTGCGAGATATTGAAATGCGAGCCGATTGGTCTACTTCTGGTAAAGAAGCTATTATTCGGGCCAAAGAAGCGTTTGAACAAAAGGATGCGTTTGAAGTCTATATCATTGACTGGTTGATGCCAGATATGAACGGTATAGAAACGGTACGCCGGATTCGTGGTGTGATTGGAGATAGTGCATCAATTATTATTTTGTCAGCGTATGATTGGGCTGATATTGAACAAGAAGCTAGAGAAGCCGGAGTTACGGCTTTTGTGGAAAAACCGATTTTCATGTCAGAACTCAGAAAAGTTCTTACCCAACCTATTGCGCTCGTACAAGAGGATGAAAAGTGGCAGAAAGAAGAAAATCGATATGCCGGCAAAAAGGTCTTGTTGGTTGAAGACAATGCATTAAACAGCGAGATTGCGACCGCCATTTTAGAAAAAGCTGGTATTGTGGTAGATGCAGTGGAAGATGGAATGGATGCGGTAAATCGCATGGTGGAAGTGGATGAAGAGACCTATGATCTCATACTTATGGATATTCAAATGTCGAAGATGGATGGCTATACCGCAACTAGAGAAATTCGTATGATGAAAAATAATCGGAAAGCGAATATTCCTATTATTGCCATGACCGCAAACGCCTTTGAAGAAGATCGACGAAAAGCTTTCCAGGTAGGGATGAATGCACACATCACAAAACCGATTGATATCAAAAAGATATTAGCTACTTTTGATCAAGTATTCCAATCGTAGAGAACAATATACAAACAAAAGGCGATGGTTGGTGTCATCGCCTTTTGAAAGTTTCATATGTATTAGGGAGAGAGAAATATATGAAGTTTTTTTAATTTTAGTGGTTCTTCTTGAACCACTATTAATATAAGAAATCTTTGTGTCATGTTTATCATTGAATCATGTGAAAAATTGTGAAGTGCCATCAAATTATGGAAAAGTTTGTGCAAAACTTGAATTGGATACCATATGCCGTATACTTTGGGTAAGGAGGGTTCTTTTTATGGAATTAAAAGATGCAATGTTAGGAAGACGAAGTATTCGTTTTTATAAAACCGGAAAGATTTCTCAAGCAGATATCCAAGCGATAATTGCAGCCGCAAATATGGCTCCATCTTGGAAGAATTCGCAAACGCCACGCTATTATGTTGCGACAAGTGAAGAAGCTATGAATAAAGTGCGTGAGGCCTTGCCAGAAAGAAACACGGAAAATACAAAAAATGCAGCCGCTTTGATTGTCATGACATTTGAAAGAGGTCGGGCAGGATTTATGAAAAATGGTTCGCCAGATAATGAAGTAGGTGATGGCTGGGGCTTTTTTGACAATGGTTTAGCTTGTCAAAACTTAGTTCTAAAAGCTTATGAGTTAGGTTATGGAAGTTTGATTATGGGAATTCGGAATGAACAAGTCTTAAGAGAGAATTGTTCCATTCCTGCAAGTCAAATTATTACAGCGGTTATTTCACTTGGGGTTGCAGACATTGATCCTACGGCACCAAAACGTAAAGAAGTCGAAGATATGATGGTTTCTTTGGGATAATGTTTGACATTATCTTTTTTTTCTGCTTTTTGAAAAAACCGCTTGGAAAAAGAAAACAAAGAGTATATAATTCTAAAGGTTTGCTTTGACATCCCCTATGAAACTGTCAAAGATCATAGGAGGAACAAGTATCGGACGAAAAAAAAATAAGAGTGTAAGAGATGATAATTGTGCGGTTGATGAGAACCGATAGAGAATAAATAAAAGGAGAACAAAGACTATGTATGATGTATTGATTGTGGGTGCAGGCCCTGGTGGTATTTATTCGGCTTACGAATTATTGAAAAATAAGCCAGAGTTAAAAATTGGTGTATTTGAAGCAGGTGCACCATTGGATAAGCGAAAATGTCCAATTGATGGAAAGAAAATCAAATCTTGTATTCATTGTAAATCTTGTGCCATTATGAATGGTTTTGGTGGTGCTGGGGCTTTCAGTGATGGAAAATATAATATTACCAACGAATTCGGAGGCAACTTATTTGAATATGTAGGCCAACAAGAAGCTATTGATTTAATGGAATATGTAGATGAAATCAACTGCAAGATGGGTGGAGAAAAAACGCGTTTGTATGCGAATTCAGATCCCGCTATCGCAAAGAAATGTCTACAAAATGATTTACACCTTTTAAAGGCAAAAGTTCGTCACTTAGGAACAGATATCAACTATGTCGTATTAGGTAACTTATATGATTTGTTGAAAGATAAAGTAGATTTCCATTTCTATTCTCATGTCGAATCAGTCAATAAAGAAGATGATGGCTATTCAATCACATGCAATGGCGAAACATTTATGGGTAAGAAATGTATTATTTCTACCGGCCGTTCAGGTAGTAAATGGATGGAAAGTGTTTGTTCAAACTTAGGCATTGAAACGAAGAGTGATCGTGTCGACATTGGTGTACGTGTCGAATTAAATGCAGATACATTTAGTGAATTGACAGATTCTTTATATGAATCAAAGATTGTATATCGTTCGAAAAAATACCAAGACCGTGTACGTACTTTCTGTATGAATCCAAAAGGGGTCGTCGTAAACGAAAACACCAACGGAATTGTTACGGTAAATGGGCATAGTTACGAAGATCCATCACGCTTTACGAATAATACCAACTTTGCCTTATTGGTTTCAAATCATTTTACTGAACCTTTCTCACAAAGTAATCAATATGGAGAAAGTATTGCTCGCTTATCGAATATGTTAGGTGGTGGCGTTATCGTACAACGTTTTGGAGACTTAATTCGTGGACAACGTTCGACACCAAGTCGTATTGCCCAGGGCTTTGTCACACCAACTTTAAAAGCTACGCCTGGTGATTTATCTTTGGTCATTCCTAAACGTCAGTTAGATGATATTATTGAAATGATTTATGCTCTAGATAAAGTATGTCCTTCAACCGCAAGCGATGATACATTATTATATGGTGTAGAAGTAAAATTCTATAATATGCAAGTAGAAGTAGATGAACATCTAGAAACGAAACATAAAGGTTTATATGTAATTGGAGATTGTAGTGGGGTTACTCATTCATTAAGCCATGCCAGTGCTTCTGGTGTTTATGTAGCTCGCGAAATTACGAAAGAATAGACTTAACCGTCTATTCTTTTTTTTTCGCTATAATAAAGAAAAGAAGGTGTTGATATGAAAGTAGTAGATATGCATTGTGATACGATTTCACTCTTACTAGAAAAAGAGCAACAAGGACTTTCAAGTGATTTGTTTTCTAATGATGTTTCCATTGATGTGCAAAAACTTAGAAAAGGGAAGTACTGTGTCCAAAACTTTGCCCTTTTTACTAATCAAAAAACTTTAGCTATTCCAGAACAACAGACGATGCGTTTGTATGATAAATACTGTCGGGAAATGGAAGCCAATAAGGCCTGGATTGCTCCAATTTACGCCTATAAGGATATTGAAGAAAATGAAAAAGCTGGCAAGATATCGAGTTTATTGACCTTAGAGGATGGTGGCGTAGTCTTTAACGATTTGGCTATGTTACGTAATTATTATCGCATGGGGGTTCGAATGATTGCCCTGACTTGGAATTATCCCAATGGCATTGGCTATCCAAACTTGTCTATGGATGATTTAGTGGGGAAGGAACCAAATTATTTTCATGCCATTGATACCAAACAAGGACTCACTTCTTTTGGCCTTTCTTACATCGAAGAGATGGAACGTTTAGGAATCATTATTGATGTATCGCATTTAAATGATGCGGGGTTCTATGATGTTTTAAACCATACGCAAAAGCCATTTGTAGCTTCCCATTCGAATGCACGTTCGGTTTGTGGAGTGGCACGAAATCTAAGCGATGATATGATTTGCGAGTTGGCTAAACGCAACGGTGTGATGGGAATCAATTTCTGTTCCAGCTTTTTAAAAAAGGATGCGGATTACAGTTGTATTGAAGACATGGTTCAGCATATTCTTTATATTCGAAAACTAGTGGGAATTGATGTAATTGGATTAGGAACGGATTTTGATGGAATCTCCTCTCAATTAGAAATCAAAGATGCAAGTGCTATGTATTTGTTGGAAGAAGCGTTACGTAAAGCAGGACTTAGTGAAGCAGAAATTGAGAAAATCTTTTATCGCAATGTGTTGCGTGTATATCAAGACATTCTGAAATAAAAAGACGTGATTGAAAAATCACGTCCATTTTTTATAACCAGTTAAATAAGTTGAATAAGCTTTTCTTTGTGAATCCAAACAATCCATAGTAATCGGTATCACCGCCACCTTGGTTACTTTGATCTCCATTATAATCATAACCACCATTGTAGTCATTATTATCGGTTGATCCACTATTATCGTAGAGGTTATTGTTTACATCATCATCGGTTTCACCAGAACCATTGGTATTTGTATCCGTGGTTGTTTGCGTCTGAGTTGACGTTGAAGTATCTGGATCAGAATCCGTTGATTTTGTCTTATCACCTTGCGATAAGTATTGCGTTTCAATATAACCACCATTGTAATGGGACACACCACTGGTTGGTGAAATATCCGAATACGTTCCATATTTCTGGCAGAAGTCTAACATGTAATGCGAAATCTGGAAGGCTTGGGTATAGCTTGTAATGTTGTTAATTGGAATATAGTAACCTTGTTCTTGGTATTTTGATGTATAACCTGACCAAGTAGCAATTGTGAATTGCGATGTATAACCAATCGACCATTCATCTTTTACAGCGCCTTGCGGAATACCATATTTCAATCCATCTGTACCCCAGTCAGAAGTACCAGATTTACCATACACTGGATAAGAACTTGTTAAGAAGTTGTTGAAGTTGTTGTAACCACCATGGACAACCTTATATAATAAGTAGCTCATCATGAAGGCAGCATCTTCACTAATAACATTTGTTGTTTCGGCATTGGCTTTGAATTCTTTATTGTCGGTACGGCGAATCGCATTTCGCACGGTATGTGCATCTACACGATTTCCTTTATTGGCAAAAATAGAATAAGCGTTTGCTTGTTGGACTGGAGAAGCATACATACTTCCACCACCAATAGAATATTGTTCCGTGAATTCTTCGCATACATCTTCGTCATAACCAAGTTTCTTACAGAAATCAATCCAATAGTTATATCCTTTGGCATCAATCAAATCTAACATAGCTTGTGCAGCGGTCGTATTCTTTGAAACCCCTAAGGCATATGCTAGAGAAATATTACCTGCATAAGTTCCATCCGAGTTACCTAAAGGAGTACCACTGTGCCAGTAGTCTTTCTTCTTATCGTTTACTGTATGTTCGGTTGACCAACCTAATAAATCGAAGGTTGAACAATAAGCCATCAAAGGTTTCATCGAAGAACCAGGTTGCTTTCGATCGGTTGCATTGTTGATTTTTACTTGATCGGAATGATAAGTTCGACCAGGACCAACAGCTAGAATTTCTCCAGATGAGTTATCGACAATGGAGAATCCAACATCAAATGCATCGTTCGGGAAGGCAATTGTATCACCTTTACAAATCTTATCGGCTTCACTTTGTACATTGGTATTTAAAGAAGTATAGATGTCCATTGGAACAACACCAGGATCTTGCCCAGTCAAAGATTTAACTTCTTCGATAACCATATCAATATATGCTTCATTTGGATCGTTGCCATCGCTGGTTTGTTCGATTGGATTCAAATCATAGGCTAAATTGGTATTTACTGCTAAATCATGTTCCGTTTGGGTAATGTATCCATGGGATAACATCAAATCCAATGTAGCATTTCGTCGTTTTTGACCAGCTTGTAAGTGGTCAACCGAAGAATCGGTTTCATTGGCTAGTGGGTTATACATACCAGGGGCATTGATACAACCAGCTAAGAAAGCTGCTTCTTCTAAGTTTAACTGCTGTACATTTTTTCCAAAATAGTATTGGGCAGCTTTTTGAATACCACGCGTTGAATTGCTGGAACCAAACCAGATACGGTTGACATAATATTCAAAGATCTTTTCTTTGCTGACAGATTGTTCGGCAATCAAAGATAAGTAAATTTCTTGTACTTTTAATTTAACTTGCCCAAATTTTGAGATGGAACCATTTTCTTTAATCAGTTTTTGTTCCTGATTTTTGGTGAAAGAGTTATCAATCATCTGCATCGTTAAAGTGGAACCACCTTGTTCGAAACTACCGCTTCGCAAGTCGGTAATGGCAGCGGATAAGAAACGTGGCAAATCGAATCCGTTATGACTAAAGAAACGGGAGTCTTCAATGGATAAGAAAGCATCGATAACACATTGAGGAATATCTTTGTATTTGACATCATCACGAATCTCTTGTCCAAATTCATAGACTAACTTTCCATTGGTGTCATAAATGCGGGAATTGGACATCGTTTGAAGTCCATCTTGTGAAAATCGCATACCTTCTGGATCGTTAATAATATTGACTAAAACGAAGAAAACGGAAATACATCCGACTAAGAATAAGGTAAGTATGCCGACGGCAATTTTATTCCAGATGTCTAATCTTCTTTGCTTTTGTTTTGGCTTTTTTGGTTTCTTGTCATTTTGGGGTATTTTATCCTTTACATTTTTTAAGAAATTATTTGCCATTATGACGTTCCTCCTTAAAATAAATAGAATCAACAACTTTCAAATAAGCTAGGCGTGGATTAAAGCCTTCCGGAATGAGGTGTCCATGTTCCTTAAACCATGCATAGGGAATAGATTGTTGATTCGTTGCATACATTTCATTGATAAGTTCTTCCGAATCGACTAAATAGGTTGCATTATATAGTGTAAAACGAATAATAAAAAAACCAATTCCGCCATGTAAGTGGACTTTCTTTAGATGTTCTACTTGATGGGGATGAATCATAAATAAAGGAAAACGTGCTTTATTTTTCGTTTCTTTTGCCTCAAAATCAATATAGCGTCCACGGTAAACTCCATTATAATCGGTTGTGGATGGGGTGCGATAATACGCTTCGACAATCTTGGTACGATTACGACTTGGGTAATCTACGCGAACCACTTGAATTGGGGTCGGCTTCTTATAGATTAAGGCGATATCATTGGCACGATAGTATTTATTCGACTCATTGAGATCGCTTTCTAATCGCATGCCTCGACCGCTGTGGGTTTCGCTTGATTGTGTGGCAAATGCTGGTTTTATCCCATTCGGATATTTGATTGCACTCATCGGAATAATTATACTTGAAAACGCTAGAACATTCAAACTTCTGGTTGATTTTTTGGGCTAAAAACGGCATAATGGGAATTAGTATTGGGGGAAATTATTATTATGGCAAAAAATATGAATTTGACTGCACAAGATGTATATTCAAAAGAATTCCATGTGGATTTAAAAGGGTATGCTCCTGCAGAAGTTGATGAATTTTTAGACCAGGTAATTGAAGACTACCAGGAATATGATGAAAAAATTGAAGAATTAAGCCAAGCAGTTACGCGTTACGAACAAAAAATCAATGAATTGCAAGCCAAAATTGTTGAGCTTAATGCAGATAACCGTAAATTGCAAGAAACGATGCGTAATGGCATGGTGAATGCTGGAAATTCGGACCAAGTAGATATCTTGAAACGTATTTCCCGATTAGAGCAAGCTGTTTTCCATAATAATCAAAATAAAGGTCAACAAAACCGTGGACCTAAGAACAAACGGAAATACAATAACGCTCATCCAAACAATCAAAATCAAAATAAAGAAGACTAATATATTCAAAACGCAGTCGCTGGTTTTTAACTAGAGGAAAGTCCATGCTCGCACAATCTGCGATGATTGTAGTGTTTGTGCTAGATGAATAAATAAGTCTAGGCATTAATTTGACGGCAACTTTAATCCTAAGGGCAACTATGGAAGCGAGTTTGAAAGTGCCACAGAGACGAGTTCGATTGGAAACAACGAAGTGGAACGGGTAAACCCCACAAGCGAGAAACCCAAATTTGGTAGGGGAGTCAGCTGGAATGAATTGAAAGGAAGGCTGGATATCGAAAGATATAGATAAATGGCTGCATATACAGAACATGGCTTATGATTTGAGTATAGTATGAGCAAGGATATCCTTGCTTTTTTTTAAGAGGGAGGAAAGCCGTATGTTGGAATACTACAAGACAAGTGAAAAAGGCATGACAAGAATTGGTCAACCGGAGACAGGCTGTTGGATCAATGCGATTGCCCCAACTGAAGAAGAACGCGACTTTCTAACCAAGAATATTGGTGTTTTACAAGAATTTGTGAAGTCTTCTTTAGATGAAGAGGAATCTTCTCACGTGGACTATGATGATGATTTTGATCAAACCCTGGTAATTGTCGATTATCCAAGCATGAATAAGATTGATATCAATAATGTAGAGTACTTTACTTGTCCATTAGGCGTTGTCATCATGCATGGCTATGTTGTGACGATTTCTTTGTATGAAAGCTGGGGTATCAATGCGCTAAAAGAAGGTAAAGCCAAAGGCATTGATACGCGTTTGAAAACACGATTCTTATTAACGCTTTTATTATTCATTTCCCAACGTTTCTTGATGTGCTTGCGTGAAATTGATCGCTTGTCGACCCAAACCGAATCCCGCCTCCAACAAAGTTTGGATAATGAAGGATTATTACGATTATTAGCACTGGAAAAATCTTTGGTCTACTTTTCTACTTCCTTAAAGTCAGATGAAACAACGCTGCAAAAGATTCATCGCGGTAAACAAATTAAATTGTATGAGGAAGATGAAGATTTATGGGAAGACGTTGTCATTGAGATGAATCAGGCGACCGAGATGTGTAACATTTATTCAAATATCTTGTCACAAATGCGTGAAACCTATAATAGTGTTATTTCCAATAACATGAATAATGTTATGAAAATGTTAGCAATTGTAACTGTTGTCTTATCCATTCCTAATATCATCTATGCCTTCTATGGAATGAACGTAACACTTCCGCTTCCGTATGTTTGGTTCCCATGCTTATTGACCGTTGTGGGATGTGTGGCAGCCTTTGTATGGTTAATTAAAAGTAATAAATTTAAATGAAAAGGGTGTGAATCTTCAAAGTTGAACAAACTTGCGAGGTTCGCTTTTTATTTTGTGAAGCAGAATAAAATAAAAAGGCTTAACATCGTGCCAGGCAAGATATTAAGCCAAACGAGATCAAGCTACTTTTTCATTACAGCTTCTAACTTTTGATACAGCAATGGAACTAAAACTAAACCAACAATCGTTGTTGGAACCATGTACCAAGCTTGATAAATAATACTTCCGCCTAAAGTGACGTTATAGAAGAAAACCCCACTTAAGGTACTAGAGATAAATCGAATGATGTTTGTGATCAATACACCAGAATAGAAGTATCCTTTGTTAGGGAATAGGCAAGCGATTCCATATACCCCAAAAGAAATTAAGTAATCCAATAAGAACTGGGTAAAGCCTAAGATGTACATACGTCCAGTTACAAATTGAAGCAAGACACTCAATAAGGATACGATAAGACCTTTTTTAGCCCCTAAGTGATAACTTGCGATTAATAGAACAACCGTGGAAACACCAAGGGATCCTCCTTGTGGCATTTGGAGAAATGGCAATGTGTTGATAAATGCATCAACAACCATAAATAATGCCAAATATAAGGCTATAGTTACGAGATCTTTTACAGATAAATTCGAATTCTTCATAAAAAAAACACCTCCATTTGAAGGCGTACGAAAACCAGAATGTGGCTCCCTACGCTAGAATTACCTAGATCAGGTTATAAGGGATTGCGAGTAAGCATCTCAGCCAGTGTGGCACCCCTGCACGAAGTATTATAAGCTATTTGGATTTTAAAATAAAGTAGTGCATTTCTGGCTTTGCGTTATAGCGTATATGTACGCGTGTACAGCCAACACCCGTTGTAAGGGTATAAGGAAAAGCCAAATTCTTGTTTTTGGCGGTATTTAATTCCTCTGCCCCTTTTTCTTTTCGGTAACCGCCTAAGAATGGATAGGTAATCTGCGTACTGTGGGCATGCCCAGCTAAGGCATAGTTAATGCTCTTTGTGGATAATTGCTCATCGACCAGATTATCCGGTTCATGGGTTACTAAAAGATTATAGGTTTTATTAGAAATGTTCTCAGTAGCTGTTTTGATTCCATCTGTATTTGTCAAACCAACCAAACGCATACTATTGCGACTTTGGTTGGATAGCGAAACATGGGAATTATCCAGCACTTCAATTTGGGCTTTTTTATAGAGCTTGGCAATCTGGTCTTTATTCGCTAGATCTTTTTCTCCCCAGACGGCATATTTACCTAAAGGCGCTTCAATGGATTGAAAAAGCGAAACGAGCATGGCTTGCTTTTTCTTATTGATTTTTGTGTCCGTATCATATAAATCACCACCAAAGATCAAGATGTCTGGATGGTATGATTTAATTTCTTGGAAGACTTGTTTCACGCGTTTGGTATCGGTATAGGCTCCATACTGTAAGTCAGAAAAGTACATAATTGTTTTTCCGTTCATGTTTTGCGGAATCTCAGGATTCTTTAATGTTTGTATCTGGGTATCCAGCTGGTTGATAGAAACGGTCATACCATAAAAGAAAGTCGCATCAAAAGTTATGATACATGCTAACAAGATGGATAAAACAATCATTAGACGAATTTGGAGCTTTGGCATTTTTTCACCTCAAGGCAAATTCTACCACAAAAAAAGAAGATCTCTCAATCTTCTTTTTCTTTTGTTTCGTTTGGCTTCGCATGGCGCATCTTACGCTTTTTTTGCAGTTGCTCCATCGTTTGTTTCGAGTTGATGATAACAGGAATCACAATTGGATTACGATGCGTTTTCTTATATAAGAAAGGTTCAAGGGTCGAGCGGACACAGTTCTTTAATTCACTAAAGGTTGTTTTTTCCTTCATGATCTCCTGCAAAGACTTGCTGACAATGAAACTTGCTTCTCGCATCAAGCCTTGGGAATCTTTAATAAAGACAAATCCTCGTGAGACAATGACAGGTTGTGACAGCAAGGTATTGGTCTTTGAATCAATCGCAATGACAACCGCAACCAAACCATTTTCAGCTAGAATCCGACGATCTTTGATAACTGCAGTGGATAGACCGGATACATCATTTCCATCAACGTAAATATCATCGCCCTGGAACCGCCAGTTGCTAGGTAAGACTTTATGATCTCGTAAGATCAAGATATCTCCATTGGCACAAATAAAGGTATTTTCTGGTGGAATACCTGTATCAATAGCGGTTTGTTGATGGTGAACCAACATTTTATATTCCCCATGTACGGGCATAAAATATTTTGGACGAATCAATTGAATCATCAATTTTTGCTCTTTTTGGGAAGCATGGCCAGTTGTATGCAAATTATTTAAAATGGATTTGTTTAATACAATGGCACCTGCTCTAAACAAGTTATCTACAACACGGTTGACACTTTCTTCATTGCCTGGAATTGGACTGCTTGAGAAAATAATTGTATCACCAGGTTTTAAATGAATGTGACGGTGGGTTCCTTTGGAAATACGTGATAGAGCTGCTAAAGGTTCGCCTTGGGATCCGGTACAAATGATACATACTTTATCATCTGGGGTATGGGCTAATTCTTCTGGCTTCAGCATTTGGGAATTCTTGATTTTAATGGTTCCCATCTTACGACCAATCTCGACAACGTTTTCCATGCTGCGTCCAAAGACGATGACTTTTCGATTACATTTTACCGCTGCTTCCATGATTTGGGCTACACGGTAAACATTGGATGCGAAAGTTGCTACGATCATACGATTTTTGGGATGATTGCGCATGATTTCTAAGACTTCTTTGCCTACAACTCTTTCACTGATAGACATAGTTTCTACTTCGGAATTGGTAGAATCACTCATTAATAAATCCGGATGGCTGGCACCGATAAAAGCCATTTTTTGATAGTCGGCATTGGTACCCACTGGGGTGAAGTCAAATTTGAAATCACCGGTTTCGACAATACGACCATTTGGGGTATTGATTAAAATTCCTAAAGAATCGGGAATCGAGTGAATGGTATTAAAGAAGCCTACTTGGAAATATTTCGTTTGGACATTGGATTCTTCATTGATTTCAATAATCTTGGTTCTTTCCAGCCCACGATGTTCACTTAATTTCTTTTGAATCAAAGCTTTCGCAAAACGCGGTGCATAGATGGCGTCGATATTGACTTGTTTCAATAAGAATGGAATCCCACCAATATGATCTTCGTGACCGTGGGTAATGACCAATGTCTTATGTTTTTTGTTCATGCGGATGAGATGGTGGTAATCAGGAATTACATAATCTACACCTAGCAGGTCATCATCGGGAAATAAAACCCCACAATCTACGATTAAGATTTCGTTGTCATGTTCAAAACAATACATGTTTTTTCCAACTTCACCTAAACCACCCAGGGCATAGATCAAGGTATCGTTTTTTTCAACACGGTAGGTTTTCCGATTTTTTGTGTGCTCAATATTATATTCAGTCAGTTTTGGCATAAATGCCCCCTTCTATTGTTGAAAATCTATGATTTTACTGATTTTTAAACGCTTTTTTACTCCTATATATTATAACAATGTTCAGTGAAAAAAAAGAAGCTAAATTACGATAGCTTCTTCATCTTCCATCCATGGATCGTCTGGATTGATGTGATCATAAAAGAGAATGCCTGATAAGTGATCAATTTCATGTTGCAGACAAATCGCAAAGTATCCACTTGCTGAGATGACGGTTTGTTTGTCTGTCAACAAGTCATATCCGCGAACTTTGATGCGGGCATGACGGAAAACATGACCGGGATGTTCATCTTTTACCGATAAACAACCTTCACCTCCGTCTAAATACGCATTTTGGACAGATTCCGAAATAATTTTTGGATTGGCTAAGGCTACTTGATGCACGCCATCTTTTTCGGGTACTAAGACCGCAATAAGTTTTTTCGGAACACCTAATTGAATAGCGGCAATACCTACAGCGGGTTGTAGATGCTCGGCCTCGGCAATGGCATCATCTTGTGAGTCTTTCACATAGTTAAACATAGCTTGTAATAATTCTTTATTTTCTTCACTTAATGGTAAGGTTACATCTTGACTTTTTTCACGGATTCTCGGATCTGAGTCAAGAATGATGTCTTCTACTTTGATTTTCATAAATTTCACCCGAAGACATTTTAATGGATTTTTAAGCTTATGACAAATCATTTGAAAAATATGATAGAATGAACCATGTTGAAAAGGAGCCTTCATGAAGAAACTTGCGAATTTTGGAAAAGAAATTCAATCGACAATCAGTGCCGATAAAACCATAACTTTATGTATGTTAGCGTTAATGGGATTTGGAACTTTGATGGTCTTATCAACCGAAGTTGGGGAAACCACAACCAGTGCCATGGTTATGGTCAGCAATTGTTTGAAACAAGTGATCTATTGGTTTCTAGCTTTTGCGTGTGTATTTTTTATGTCTAAGTGGTTTAGCTTTAAACGATTTCGTCTGATTCAACCCTTAGGTTTTGTGATTTTGTTTGTGGCGATGCTTTTACCCTTCGCCTTTAGTGCTTCCGGAGGAAGTCATGCCTGGATTCGTTTGCCATTGGGGTTTACCATTCAGCCCGCTGAATTTTTAAAGCCTTTTATGATTTTAATGGTTGCTAGTGCGGTATATCGGACAAAGAAGAAACAATCTCTGGCAAAAGAACCCAAAAAAATGTTTCGTTTTTCCCTAATAGCTATGGCATGTTTTTTTGTGGAACTGATTGCGCAGAAGGACTTAGGTACCCTTTCTATTTTATTTGTCACTTATGTGATGTGTATTATGGTTTTGGATTATCCTTCGTTAAAAAAGTTTCAACATTGGTTTATTGTATTGGCTTTGGTGGCCATTGTAGCCGCGATTCTTTTATTTGGGGTAACCGATATTGGAACGCAATTGATTGCAAAAACGCCTTTTTCCCATGTTGCCGTGCGAATTGAAAACATGAAAAATCCCTTTAATGATGTATATGGCGATGGCTATCAACCCGCTAACTCTTTATATGGGATTGGCAGTTCCAATATTCTTGGACGAGGAATCGGTAATTCCATGCGAAAATATGGTTATCTAACCCAGGCGGAAAACGATTATATTTTGGCCGTTATTATCGAAGAAACGGGCATCTTTGGCTTGGGCTATATTGTCTTTTTCTATTTTGTCTTGATTCGTCGTTTGTTCTACTTTGCCTTACAGACAAGTGAGTTAACGTATAAAGTTACCTTAGTTGGTATTGCTACCTATATATCTATGCACTTTATTTTAAATGTTGGGGGCGTTGCCTGTTTAATTCCTTTTACAGGGGTTCCTTTGTTGTTTATTTCTAATGGTGGTTCAAGCTTGTTTACGGTTTGTCTATCCATTGGCTTGGCACAAAACTGTATTCGCCATATCAAAAATAAGGAGATTGAATAATATGCGTATTGTTGCTGGAGAGTTTGGTTCACGCCCGATTAAAAGTGTAAAAGGGGATAGTACGCGTCCGACTTCGGATAAGGTAAAGGGTGCTGTGTTTTCTAGTTTAGGAAATACCTTTCATTCAGGTCGCTTTTTAGATTGTTACAGCGGAACGGGGAATATGGCTTTAGAAGCTTTGTCACGTGGGATGGATACTGCGGTGATGGTGGATAAAAATCGCCAAGCTATTTTAACGATTAAAGAAAATGTGCATAGTCTTGGCGTGGAAAAGCGTTGTAAAGTGATACAAAAAGATATCTTCTCAGCATTATCAAGCTTAAAAGAACCTTTTGATGTGGTCTATATTGATCCACCTTATAAGCTGCAAAAGAATGAAGCTTTGATGGAAGCTTTAGATTACGCAAACTTATTGAATCCTGGATGTATTGTGGTTGTGGAAAGTACCAGTCAGGAAAGCTGGCCAGATCAAGTGGCTAGTTTAAAAAAATATAAAGAAAAAGCCTATCGGAATACAAAAATTACTTATTATCGAAAGGAGACAGAATAGATGAAAACAGCTATTTTTTGTGGAACCTTTGATCCTGTGACCAAAGGGCATCTCGATGTCATAAAAAGAGCGAGCCAGTTATTTGACTCACTGGTTGTTTTTGTGACACCAAATTCAGAAAAGACGACTTATTTTTCAGCCCAACAGCGTTTGGACTGGCTTAAGATGGCTTGTCAAGAATGGGATAATGTACACTGTGACATTCAAGATGGCTTGACTGTAGATGCGGCAAAAAAAGTAGGTGCAAAATTCTTGGTTCGCGGTATTCGCAATAGTGTGGATCTGGGGTATGAACAGAATATGGATTATATGAATCAGAGCATTGATGCAACTCTGGATACCGTTTGTTTTTTAACGAAACCCGAATATATGTATTGTACAAGTACGAATGTACGGGAATATATTAAATATGATTTAGATTTTTCACAATTTGTACCAGATTGTGTTTGGAAAGGATGGAAAGAAAATGGCAACATTGATTGATTGGATGAAAGAACAAGGATATTCTTATTCGAATGAAAAATATTATGATGAAGCATGTACCCATTCTTCTTATGCGAATGAGCATCATGATTTGCATCTAGAAAACAATGAACGTTTAGAGTTTATGGGCGATGCGGTCTTACAAGTTTGGAGTGCAGATCAATTGATGCACATGCGTCCTAAAATGCATGAAGGACAAATGACAACTTTGCGGGCCCAAACGGTCTGTGAAGCAACACTGGCAAAATTGAATGAACAATTGGGCTGGTATGAATTTTTAAAACTCGGTGTTGGAGAAATGAAAACCGGTGGCCGGCATCGTCGCAGTATTATGGCAGACCAGTTTGAAGCTTGTATTGGAGCGATTTATTTAGATCAAGGATATGGCTTATGCGATGAAATTTTAACCAAAGTCATGAAGCCTGTATTTACTCAGGCTAAAGGCGAAGATGTAACGGATTATAAAACTCACCTGCAAGAAGTAATCCAGGCGGATAGTCGTAAGACCATTCAATATAAGATGTTAGAAGAAAAAGGTCCCAGTAATGCTCCAACCTTTACAATGGGCGTTTACTTAGATGATATTTTATTAGGAACAGGAACAAGTACCACAAAGAAAAAAGCCGAACAAAAGGCGGCTAAGAATGCATTTGAAAAAATGGCAAAATAGAAAGAGGTCAGAATGGAAAGTGTAATCGAAGATTTAGAACGCTGCGTATCCAGTGAAGACCTAAGCTATTTTGAAAATGCACGTTTTTTAGAGAATCCTGTCTATCACTCTCTTTCCGGCCGTTTGGATTTACATATTGAAACTGAGAAGGTTTTACCATACGAGGTGTATCAGAATGTATGCCATGCCTTAAAGATGGCTTGTCATACCGATATTTCTTTACAGATTCAAGCAAAGAATCATCAAGTATCCATGGCTGATTTGGATGGGTATGTCAATGATCTTGTAGAACGCAACCGTGAGCTACAAGATTTTATGTATAGTCATCCTTTTTTAGAAAACCAATCGGTTTGTTTTTTGAGCAGTGATGAAGCCAAAGTCGCTTCGATGCAAAGAAAATTGCCAGTCTTAGAAGAAAAACTGGCCTTTTTTGGCATTGGTATGAGTTTTATCTGTCGTTTTGATCAAGACGATGAAGAAATTGAAACCAAAGAAATCGAAGTAGTTGTCAAAGAAAAGCCGATGGTCGAAAAGAAGAATAATTATTCTTATGCCAAACAAGCACCTACGCCGTATGCGATTGCGGAACTACAAGTTGGGATGAAAAATGTGATGATTGAAGGTCATGTTTTTGCCTTGGAAAATCGCTTATTGCGTTCAAAGAAGACTTTGCAGCAACTATATATCAGTGATTATAAAGATGCGATTGTCGCTAAGCGCTTTGAAGGAAAACGCTGTACCATTGATGAAATCAATGCCTTAAAGAAAGGGCAGACTGTGCAATTGACTGGTGAAGTCGTTTATGACAGCTATGGAAAATGCGATTCTTTTATGATTTCTAAGTTGGAAGTCATTCCGGAAAAGAAGCGGGAAGATACCTATGAAGAAAAACGGATTGAATGGCATGTACATTCCAATTTCTCGGAAATGGATGGCGTAAGTGCTATTGAAGATTATATCCAACAAGCCTTTGACTGGGGTATGGAAGCAATTGGCGTATGTGACCATGATGTTGTCCAGGCGTTTCCTTTTGCCCAACATAAAGTAGAAGGTCTATTAAAGAGTCATCCTGACCGCCATTTTCAAGTTTTATATGGCTGTGAGATGAATATGGTAGAAGACAAGTTTTATCCCGTATGGAATAATGACCATCGTTCTTTAGAAGATGCGACCATTGTCTCTTTTGACTTGGAAACGACTGGTTTATCTCAGCGCTTGGATAAAATTATTGAATTTGGTGCCGTGAAGATGGTGAATCGCGAAGTGGTTGATCGGAAACAATTATTTATCAATCCAGAGATGCCCATTCCCGCTGACATTTCGAATTTAACGCATATTACGCAAAAAGATGTAGAAAATGCCAAGCCGATTCGTGATGTATTAGATGAATTGTTGGAATGGATCGGTGATGCGATTTTAGTGGCTCACAATGGTACCTTTGACTTAGGCTTTATGAATGCCGCTTGTCGTGCTTGTGGGAAACCAGAAATTTCAAATCCAATGATTGATACGCTTCCTTTAGCGCAATTGTTAATGGATATGAAGGGATACCGTTTAGGGGCTGTGTGTCGTCACTATAATGTAGCTTATGATGGAGAAGGTGCCCACCGGGCAGATTATGATGCGGAAGTATTAAGCCGTTGTTTCTGTTCGATGATGAATGAATTAGGTCAAGAGGCAACTTTAGATACGATTGAACAATTGCCAACGAAGGATCATGTTTATAAAAAGCACCCGCAACATATTACGGTCTTTGCCAAGAATCATGCAGGACTAAAAGAATTGTTCGAACTGGTGACTTTATCGCATACGAAGTATTTGGCTTATAATCCACATTCTTCATCCAATAATATTATGGCGCATCCGAGAATGTTGAAACACACTTTGGCTAAGTACCATTCACATGGCAATTTACTCTTTGGAACAAGTTGTCAAAATGGGGAAGTATTTGATTTAGCCCATACGCGCAGCCAACAGGAATTAGAAGAAGCTATGCAGTTTTACGATTATGTAGAGATTCAACCGTTGGCTTGTTATAAAAATTTATTAGATCGAAATGCTTTACATTCGCTCGATGATTTAAAGAAAACCCTAGGTTTTATCATTGATACTGCCGATAAGCTAGAAAAACCGATTATTGCCAGCAGTGACGCCCACTATGTGCATCCAAGAGATAAGCGAATTCGAGATATTTATATCAATGCCAAAGCCATCGGTGGTTTGCGACATCCTTTGTATATTTTTAATGCGCAACGCCGAAAAGCTACCTCGGCACCGAATCAACATTTGCGTGCTACCCAGGAAATGATGCAAGAATTTGAATGGCTAGGGGACAGAGCCTATGAGTTCGTAATCGAAAATCCGAAAAAATTAAAAGCGCAATGTGAAGAGATGTTCCCTATTCACGATAAATTGTATCCACCTGAAATCGAGGGGTCTGATCAAAAATTACGTGATATCTGTTTTAAGACAGCTCATGAAATGTATGGCGAAGACCTGCCCGAAATTGTTGAAAAGCGCCTGACGCGGGAACTAGATAGTATTATTGGCCATGGTTATTATGTGGTTTATTATATTTCGCACTTGTTGGTAAAGAAAAGTAACGATGATGGATATATTGTAGGTAGTCGAGGCAGTGTTGGATCTTCTTTTGCGGCTACGATGTCTGGAATTACCGAAGTAAATCCTTTGATACCGCATTATTATTGTCCGCATTGTCATCATTATGAATTCTTAGATGAGGGAACGGTTAGCTCTGGCTTTGACTTGCCAGATAAAGAGTGTCCGATTTGTCATGAGACGATGAAGGGTGATGGCCAGGATATTCCATTTGAAACTTTCCTTGGTTTTGAAGGAGATAAAGTCCCTGATATCGATTTGAACTTCTCTGGAGATTATCAACCGACGGCGCATAATTATTGTAAAGAAGTATTTGGTGCAGACCATGCATTCCGAGCTGGTACCGTAGGTACGGTAGCGGAAAAAACGGCTTATGGATACGTTAAGGGATATGAAGAAGAGATGGAATTAGAACCCTTTAATGATGCCAAACGCATTGATTTAGCTAAGGGCTGTGAAGGGGTTAAACGGACAACAGGTCAGCATCCAGCAGGAATTATTGTGGTTCCTGAAGATATGGATATTCATGATTTTACGCCGGTACAATATCCGGCCAATGATCCGCATGCAACTTGGCTGACTACCCACTTCGATTTCCACCAAATTCACGATAATATCTTAAAATTTGATATTTTAGGTCATGTGGATCCAACGGCAATGAAGATGTTGGAAAATATTACGGGTATATCAGTTACCACTTTACCTATGAATGATAAAGATACGATGGCTATTTTTAGCTCTACCCAATCGTTACATGTGGATACTACACGTTATGATGAACAAACTGGTGCTGCAGGAATTCCAGAATTCGGAACGCCATTTGTCCGGGGTATTTTGGAAAAGACCCGACCAACAACTTTTTCTGAATTAGTTACCATTTCTGGTTTGAGCCATGGAACCGATGTTTGGTTAGGCAATGCCGAAGCTTTGATTGATGCCGGAGTTTGTCGCCTAAGCGAAGTTATTGGTTGTCGTGACGATATCATGGTGGAATTGATGGGCTATGGTATGAAGCCGAAACTCGCTTTCCAAATCATGGAATTTGTCCGTAAAGGAAAAGGTTTAAAGGATGAATGGATCGTTGAGATGAAGGCTTGTAACGTGCCAGATTGGTTCATTGATTCGTGTTTGAAAATCAAGTACATGTTCCCTAAGGCCCATGCCGTTGCCTATGTAATGATGGCTGTAAGAATTGCCTGGTTTAAGGTTCATGTGCCGCTTGCGTATTATTGTATGTTCTTTAGTATTCGTTGTGATGCTTATGATATTCAAACGATGATTGCGGGTGAACAAGCCATTCGTCAAAAGATGACGGATATTAAGAAAAAAGAAAAAGAGGCACCTGGGGAAGTTACTAAAAAAGATCGGGATACCTATTCTACTTTAGAGCTTGCCTTAGAGATGCTCTGTCGGGGATATCGTTTCTCGAATATGAGTATTAATCGCAGTGATGCAACGGATTTTATCTATGATCCTGATGATGATAAGAGCATCATTCCACCGTTTACTTCCTTGGATGGTCTAGGGGCCAACGTTGGTCGCTCGATTGTAAAGGCTAGAGAGCAACGAGCCTTCTTATCCAAAGAAGATGTATTAAAACGGACCCAGCTATCGAAATCCTTACTTGAAGTAATGGATAAAATGGGGGCTTTAGAAGGCTTGGATGAAGAAAATCAAATGACATTATTTTAAGGGAAGAAGGAGAAGATCTCTTTCTTCCTTTTATGATGTAAGATTTTACTAACAAAAAATTGAATTAATTTTCATAAAATCGTATAATTTAGAACAGTTTTTAGGAGTGGAAGACGTGGAAGAACGCAGAGAAAAACGCAATATTCTTTATTTTATTATCAGTTATGTCATCAATAATTTAGCAAGCGGGGTTTTGTATGATACATTTGTGAATTATCTACAAGAAGCCCAAACTTCTATCGCAACCTCGTTTTGGGCTTTTTATGGGTACGCAACATTTATCAGTGCAGCTTTATTACTCTTTGTGCCAAAACTAGGTTATAAAAAACTCTTACTCTTTTGTTCTTTAGGAACAGCTTGTGCTTTTTTTGGTGCGGTATTTATGGATGCAAGCTGGGTCTTATATCTGGCAACTTTACTAGCCTTAACTGGGGTTCAGTTGCATTTTATTATGTTGAGTCCATTTGTAGCCTGTTATACGGAGCATTTGAAAAACGAGGAGATTCATTGGTATACCAGAGCCTATTATATGGGCTATATTGGGTATTTTTTAGCCACCTATCTTGGTGGAGCATGTGTAGTAAAGGCTTTTTCCTTTGTCGCAAAGCTTACTTATGCCCAAGCCCAAGCAGCTACGCGCTATATGACAAAGCTTTCACCCTATCTGCATCAGTGTTATATGGATGCTAATCGGATCGTTTTATTTGGCGTGGGGTGTATCGCTTTACTTTCCTTATTGCCGGTTTTCTGTATTAAGGAAAAACCGGAAGATTTTCAGATGGAACTTACTCCCAAAATAACTTGGAAAGAAAAAATCAATGGTGCCAGACAATTGTTATTAAATCGGTTTTCGCGAGCTTATTTATTGTATTGGGCCTTGATTTCCTTTGCGATGGGTTTATTTACTTCGTATTATACGGTTTATCTAAATCGCAACTTACATATTGATAAGGCGACCAGCTCACTCATGGTCTCGATTTCCTATGTGGCAATTGTCCTATTTATGTTCTTGACGCCAAAGTGTGCGAAACGTTTTGGCAAAGTAGGAACCATTTTCTTAACCGTTATGGCTTCGATTCCTTTTATGTTAGTGATAGGAAATGGAAATTGTTTTGGAAAATGGGTGGTTCCAATTGTTGGCGTTGCACTCTTTGTTCGTGCCGGGCTGGCTAATCTATCGAGTCCTGTGGATAGTGCTTTATCCATGGATGTAATTCCGAAAGATTTACGACCTGTTTATACATCTGTAGTAAATTTTACGGCTGGTATTGTCAGTATCTTAAGTGGGCATTTTACGGGAAAAATCCTGTTTGTTCACCAGTCGGGCTATCAGCTTGCGTATTTTATCGCAGCTGGATTATATGCGATTGCAGGTATTGTTCTCTATCGAGGATTGCATACCTTTAATCATAAAGAAAATAAAATTGTGAATGATGAGGGAGGAAATGATGAACAATTTATTTAAAAAACTTGGCTTTGGCGATAAGATGGCCAAGAATTTCTGGGCCATTATTATTGTCGCATTTGGAGGGGCCATTATTTATGGCTTGCCTTATTTCCGTTTTGATTACTATGATGCATATTTAGCTACGTATCATTTAACCAATACCCAAATGGGTGTATTTGGAAGTATCTTAGGAATCTTTGGTATGATTTCGTATTTGTTTGGTGGAATTGTAGCGGACCGTTTTTCTACCAGAATGATCTTAACGGTTTCTTTGATTGGAACTGGTTTAGGTGGGTTTGTGCACTTATTGCCTTTGAATTACTATCAATTGTTGGTGCTTTATGCCTTCTGGGGTATTTCCAGCTTATTTGCGTTCTGGCCAGCTTGTGTAAAAGCCGTGCGCATTCTTTCGGGTTCTGATGATCAAGGAAAAGCGTATGGATTCTTTGAAGGTGGACGTGGTATTGGTTCGGCTTTAATGGCAATGGGTGCGGTTGTCGCATTCCGTGTTGGGATTGGCCAAATCGATAATGAAGTAGCCGGTATGAAAGCTGTAATTGTTTACTATTCTGTTTTAACGATTGCGATGGGAATCTTCTGCTTCTTTACTGTAAAAGATGGCCATATGGAAGCCAGTGATCGTATTTCTTTTAAAGGCATTGGACAAGTCTTGAAGATGCCAGCTATTTGGATTATTAGTTTTGTGACATTCTGTAACTATGTATTCACTTTATCTTTGTATTACTTTACACCATATGCAACCTCTATCTTAGGCGCTACAGTTACTTTTGGTGCAACACTTGCGGCTTTAAAACGTTGGTTCTCTTTATTTGGAAATATTGGTGGCGGTTTCTTCTCGGATAAGTTTGGAACCGGAAATGCCTTATTAATTTCATTTTTGATTATGGCTTTAGGAACTGTAGGTATCTTAGTATTACCAACGAATTCTGGATCCATTGCGATCTTTACGGTTTTATTTGTCTTAATTTACATCTTCTATAATGTAAACTATGCACAAACATGGGCCATGATGGATGAAGGAGCAGTACCAGAAAAATATTCTGGAACCGCTGCCGGAATCATCTCTACGATTGGATACTTGCCAGAAATCTTTGTGTCCGTTTTAGCCGGGGTTATGATTGACCAAAATCCAGGTGTTGGTGGATATCGTGTCTTTTTTGGTTTCTTAGTTGTTATGTTGATCTTAGGGGCTTTCTTTGTCTTAGTTTGGAAGGCTTATTTGAAAAAACATCCGAAAGTAAAATAGTATGGAAACAGTGTTTGAAAGAGTGTTTGTCGAAACGCCAGTTGATACGGATCAAGATGGACAATACGATTTGATTGCGGTTTATATCAAACGTCCGAAACTTGATGAAAAAGTACCAGCTGTCTTTGTGGCCAATCCGTATATGTTACATTGTAATGAAGATTGGTACGACTTATACGATGTGAATACCGATATTCAAGCGTATCCAACCCAAGACATTTCCCAAGAAGAAATTACGTTTCATCCCAAAAAGCCTGTAGTCTGTCCGAAAAAAGCCGTGAAAGAAACGGTTCTATCTAGTCCGTATCCCGAACCAGATTCCAGCGAGTATGAGTGTATTTCGGATTTATATGCGCATCTTTTAGAACGTGGCTATGCCGGTGTATTTAGTGGTGGACTTGGAACTAAGGGCAGTGATGGCTTAACTATTACAGGTAGTGAAGAAGAAGTGCTGGCTTTTAAATCCGTTATTGACTGGTTGAATGGTCGGGCACGGGCTTTTACCGATAAATCCCGAACCGTTCAAGTGCTGGCTGAATGGTGTACGGGATTGGTTGCGATGTCGGCTCGTTCATATCTTGGAACGATGTGTATTGGGGTAGCTGCAACGGGTGTAGAAGGTTTAAAGACCATTCTTCCTGAGGCTGGTATTTCGAACTGGTATGAGTACTATCGTCACAATGGTTTGACTTTACCAGCTATGGACTGGCAAGGTGATGACTTAGATATTTTAGCGAAGTATTGTTTTTCACGGGCTTTAGATCCAGAAGATTTTGCTTCGATTCAACCTTTGTTTGAAGCAAGTCAAAAGGCTCTGCAAGAAGGTGAAGACAGAAGATCTGGTAACTACAATCGCTTTTGGGATGAACGAAATTACTTGCAGCATGCCGATCGAATCCAAGCATCAGTCTTTATCTTACAAGGTTTAAATGATTGGAATGTGAAGCCAGATCAAGGAATTCGTTTGTTTGAAAAACTTCAGGAATTGGGGAAAGAGCGTATGATGCTCTTACATCAAGGTCAACATATCTATACCTATCATCTTGAAGGAAGCCCAACGCTTGCTTTGATTGATCGCTGGTTGGATTATTATCTAAAAGGAATCGATACAGGGATTCAAAACGAAGCGAAGATCTATGTGGAAAATAATCTGGATCAAACGCAATGGATGCAAGAAAATGTATGGCCACCAAAAGGAAATAAAACGTATCAGATACCAGATCAAGGTATAAAATCTATCATCGATGATTTATCGCAAACGGTGTATGATCGAAAAGAAAAGAATACCCAGGCATGGTTGGATGAATTGGTGCAAACCAAGAATGCCCATTCGCTTTCTTTTGATTTAGAAACAATGGAAAAGGATACGCGTTTTGCCGGTAGAGCAAAACTATCTTTTAAAGCTAAAATCCATCAGCCAACAGCTATTTTAAGTGCGATGCTTGTAGAAAAAGGAAAACAAGTTCGTTTGACATCTCAATTGGATGGCGACGAGAATACATCTTTTGTCTTTCAGATGGAGTCGGAACCATCGGATTATTTTGTGATCACCCGAGGATGGATGAATGCACAGAATCGTCTGAATAATTATGCAAAAGTGGCTATTGATCCCAATGCTTGGAATACCTATGCTTTTGAATTTGTAACGAATGATTATACCATTCCAGCTGGACATACCTTATCCTTGATTCTTTATGGAATGGATGTAGATCAAACGCAGTTGCCTACTACGGTTACCGAAATAGAAATAGATACAGCTTCTATAGTTTGTGATTGTCCAATTGATTAAAAAAAGGTTCGAATCCTGTAAAAGGAATTCGAACCTTTTTAAATGCTTGGTTTAAATGAAACTTGACTGATCGCAATCGCAAAGAACATTACTAGACAGCCTATTAACTCAATAGGCGTTAAGCGTTGGCCTAAAAGCATCCATCCGCCTAATGCGGAGAAGACACTCTCTAAACACATGGCCAAAGAGGCAATGCTCGGATTTAAATTTTTCTGTCCAACGATTTGTAAGGTGTAGGCAATACCAGTAGAAAAAACACCTGCATAAAGAATAGGAATGATTGCTTGGCGTAAATTCTGAATGGTCATTGGTTCAAATGCCATGCAGATAGTCGCAAAGATAGCACAGAAGAAAAATTGGATTTCCGATAAAAGAATCGGATGACAAGTTTCCACAAAATGATTGACGGCAAGAATTTGCAGGGCAAATAAGAAGGCACAGATCAACGTATAGAAATCACCTTTGGTGATATTATCTATCGATCCATGGATGCATAAACAATATAAGCCAATCAAACCGATGAATATGGATGCCCAAGTTTGTTTACTTGGTTTGTGGCCAATAAATACCGAGAAGATAGGTACGATTAACATGTATAAGGCTGTGATAAATCCTGATTTTGCGGTTGTGGTATATTTGATGCCGATTTGTTGGGCAACGGAAGCGCTAAAAAGAAAGAACCCACAGCAGAATCCGGCTAAGAGCAATTGTTTCTTTTGTTCTTTGTTTAAAGGATTTTTTGATAAAGTGTGGATAAATAGAGGCGCTATTGCTAGGACGCCCAGCCAACTGCGGGTGGCTAAAAAGGTAAATGGACCAACAAGATTGGCGCCAATACTTTGGGCAACAAAAGCCATTCCCCAGATAAGAGCAGTCAGAATCAATAAGCCTAAGTGAAACCATTCATTACTTTTCATACGCTGTATTATAGCATAGGGAAAAAGATTGTACATACCAAAGGAATGGCAATCATAGAGCCCAGCGTGGTTAGAAATACATTCGCATTGGCGATTTCTTTATGATAATTATATTGATTGGCAATGATGCTGACCATAGCGGCGGTTGGCATAGCACCTGACAAAACAAGGAGTTGTTTTAACAACATGGTGCATGGTATAACCTTCGCAAACAAGAAAAAGAGAATAGGGCAGGCAATCAGTTTGATAAAGGTATAGAAATAATTTTTCCGGTTTTTAAAGACAATGGATAAAGGAATAAAGCTTAAGGAAATTCCAATCACTAACATACTTAAAGGAATGGATGCGTTGCCTAACTGGGTACAGATATAACTAAGTACTTCAGGTAGTTGCCAATGGAAATAGTAAATGCCTAAAGCCAGGATAGAAGCAATTAAACCAGGATTAAAAAGTTCTGCCATGGAGAGTTTGGAGTTTTTCTGGACTTGTTTGATGCCATAAATATAGAAAATGATATTAAATGGCATATGTAGAACGGAAAACACAAACATCGCAAAGTCACCAAATAGAGCACGTACAATGGGAAATCCGATGAATCCTGTATTGGCAAAGATACAAACGAGTTTATAGATGTTGTGTTCTTCTTTTTTGATAGAAAAGAAGAGCTCAGCTACTAAAATGGAGACAATATATAAAACCCAGCCAATCCAGATAGCTTGATTCACAATGGAACTATCTTGGGATTGTGGGGTATCAAGCACGGCGGCAATGATGAGGCAAGGGTTTAATACCGAAGCAATTAACCAGGAAATCTGGTTGTTGCCGCTTTCATTGACGTGTTTGGTCTTGCCAATAAACCACCCGATGCAAAGTAGCGCAAATAATTCCAACATTGTTTTACAGAGTAAAAAAAAATCAATCATAAAGTTATTTTAACGAATTTTGGGGATAAAAACAGAGAAAATTGAAATTCTTACTAAACCGCTTTCTTATCGAAAAAAAGTGATTATTTTTTGGTGAATCGAAACTTTTAGTGTAAACTAGAGGTGTATATAGATTCTTTTTTAGCTATGGGATTGAGGTGTTATTTATGGAGAAGGATTACGAAGAAATGATGGAAGAATTTGATGATATGGATGCGGATATCGAAGCCAAAAAAGCTTTGATTGAAGAAGCCAAACAAATTGATGAATCGCAAGATTGGAATGCGGTTTCAAGAACCATCAATGATTTAAAACGACGTTGGAAGAAGATTCATTATTCAGATTCAGTATATGAAGATCAATTGCGTGATGAATTTGAAGGAATTATTGACAAATTCTATGCCAAACGTGATGAATTATATGATGAAAATAAAAAATTAAAAGAACAATTAATTGAAAAAGCCAAAGAAGTTTCCGAATCCGATCAATGGAAAGAAGCTACGGAAACCGTTAAAGACTTGATGGAAGAATGGAAAAAGATTGGTACAGCTGGTCGTCAAACCGATGATGAGTTGTGGGATCGTTTTAATGAAGCACGTCAAAAATTCTATGATCGTAAACATGATCATTGGAAAGCTATGAACGATCGTTTTAGCGAAGTCAAAGATATTAAGAAGGATTTAATTGAAAAAGCGAAAGCTTTACAAGATTCTGACCAATGGAAAGCAACTTCGGATAAATATCGTGATTTAATGGATGAATGGAAATCAGCTGGTAGTGCTGGCCGTGAATATGAAGATGCTTTATGGCAATCTTTCTGTGAAGCCCGCCAAGTTTTCTATGATCGTCGTAACGAACATTTTGAACAATTGCATGCCCGCCAAGAAGAAAACTATGAAAAGAAAAAACAATTGGTTCAACACGCTGAATTAATTGCCGGAACAGCTTCTTATACGCGTGAAAACACAGAAACTATGAAAAACTTAAGTGTTCAATGGAAAGAAATTGGTTCTTGTGGACGTGACAAAGAAAATGAAATTTGGACTTCTTTCCGTACAAAGATGGATGATTATTTTGATGGCTTACGTGCTTTCAATGACCAAAAACATGAAGATTGGTTAGAACGTATGAAGGATACAATTGCTCATAAGAATGAACAAATCGCCAATCAAAAACGTCAAATTCAACGTTTAAATGATGATATGAATGGTTTGGTCAGTGAATCTGATTTAGGTGACATGGAACAAGAAATCCAACAAAAAGAAAAATTCATTTCTCAATTAGAAAAAGAAATTGAAGATATTGAATCAAAAATCAACGAAGGGTAAGCAGATGCTTACTCTTTTCCATAGGAGGAAATATGAAAGAAATAAAAGTGAGTGAAGTTGCCCCAAAGATGATTGAGGCATTGCCAAAAGGAATCTTGTTGAATTCAAAGTCGGATAAATTTAACAGTATGGTTATTGGATGGGGTGTTATTGGTGTAAACTGGAGTACGCCAATTGTGACAGTTTTTGTTCGTGAACATCGTTATACACGTCATCAATTGGATGAAAATCCAGAATTTACTTTGAGTATCCCATTAGAGGGTGTTAATCCAACGATTCAACATGTTTGTGGTTCTATTAGTGGTCGAGATGTAGATAAAGAAAAAGAAGCCAACTTAACCCTAGTCGATGCCCGAAAAGTTTCGGTTCCTGCTGTAAAAGAATATCCGTTAACGTTAGAATGTAAAATCATTCAAAAACAACCAATGGATCTTTCGACATTGGATGCTACTTTCTTGAAGTATTATCCAAAAGATGTAGATGGCCTGGATACTGGAAGCAATCAAGATACCCATATTGCCTATACAGCTGAAATCGTTGCAAGTTATATAATTGATTAAAAATTGTAACGATTTTCTAATACACATAGAGCCTTTCCTATACACTCGATAGACTGTATAAGAAAGGCTCTTTTTGTTCTTGGATGAAAATCTTTATTTTTAAAAATCTTCATCGACCGGATAGGTATTTTTCATATCCTCTTCGGTAAATTTTTTGATGACGATGTCATCATCAAAAATCGGATGAGGAAGTTCACTTGGCTTTACTTCTTGATTTGTGCAGGTTTGTGGCTTCTTGATTTCCTCGATTATCCATAAAATTAAGGCGATGATTGTTTTCAGTATACTTAGTGCAATGGAACAGAAGACGACCCATCCTACATAAAACAGTATTGCGCATAGAATCGTATAAGAAATTGGAAAGTTTCCTTTGATTAAAAAGTAGGATTCGAGAATAGTAATAGCGATTGCCATCAAAGTTGCACTTGAGATATTTCTTTTCGTATTTTCAATAATATTATCAAACATTTTTATTTCCTCCTTTTTAGTATCTGTCATACCAACGGGTTTCGTATTCTACTCGTCTGTTGCCATCAAAGACAAATGCGAGACCGATGATGGAGATAAGTAGCATTACGATGGATACTCCATAAATATAGAATATTTGTAGAAGTCGATAGATTGTTCTAATCCAATTGTCATTAGTCATGATATAGATGAGCGTCCTGCAGTTGCCAATGAAAGATCTCGACTGGGAGATTGGGAAGGCAATACAGTTGCGGGAATTACAGGAAAAGCCTGTCTAGTTACATTGGTAGATCGTAAGAGTAGATTTCTGATTGGAGGAAAAGCATCAGAAAAGAAAGCAGAACAGGTTAATAAAGTGATGATAGCATCACTTAAAGGTCAGCCATGTGAAACTATTACACCAGATCGAGGAAAGGAATTCGCAAAACATACAGTCGTTACTGAAGCATTAGAAAAAGTACAATTTTATTTTCCAAAACCACATCATCCATGGCAACGAGGGACAAATGAAAACACGAATGGATTATTGCGAGAATATTTTCCAAAAGGGCGTGACCTCACTGATGTATCTGAAGAATACATCCAGAAAATGTATGACAAGCTTAATAAGAGACCTAGAAAATGTCTTGGATATAAAACACCATATGAAGTCTACTATTCTACCGTGTTGCAATTGACTTGACAATTCGGGATGTATAAAAATAGTGAGAAGTTAACAATGAGTTAAAAAGATTTTTTATATCCAAAGTCTGTGGTTAAGGCCATTGAATAGGAACGGTAAAACTTTTGTAAAGGTTATGTAAAGTCCGGCTTGCTGGACTTTTTTTATTGTACATTACATTTGTAAAGTTTACATAACAAGGAGATAAAAAAGATGGAAATACTACTCGGATTATTAGGTGGTTTAGCTTTATTCTTATATGGTATGCAGATGATGTCATCAGGTCTTGAAGCTGTTGCAGGAGACCGAATGAAATCCATTTTGGAAAAGTTGACATCCAATCGCTTTGTAGGTGTTCTTGTGGGGTGCTTGATAACGATGGTTATCCAATCCTCATCCGCTACAACGGTTATGGTTGTTGGATTCGTAAATGCGCAAATGATGACATTACGTCAAGCTGTTTGGGTTATCATGGGAGCAAACATTGGTACTACGGTCACAGGCCAGTTGATTGCTCTAGATATTGGTGCAATTGCACCACTGATTGCTTTTTTAGGTGTTGTTTTGGTTGTCTTTATGAAAGGACAGACAAAACGTCAAATTGGAGAAATTATTGCTGGTTTAGGTATCTTGTTCTTAGGTATGAATATGATGTCTTCGGCTATGACTCCACTTCGTGAAATGCCAGCATTTGTCAATGCGGTTTCACATTTCTCAAACCCATTAGTTGGTATCTTGGTTGGAGCTGGTTTTACAGCTTTGATTCAATCCTCATCAGCTTCTGTTGGGGTTATGCAGGCCTTGGCATTAAGCGGTATTGTTGATTTACATACAGCGGTTTATGTTTTGTTTGGTCAAAATATCGGTACTTGTATTACAGCTGTTTTGGCTAGTATTGGTGCAAGTCGAGAAGCTAAACAAACAACGGTCATTCACTTGAGTTTCAATATTATTGGTACGATTATCTTTACGATTATTTGTATGTCAACACCATTAACAGATTTTGTCATGTGTTGGACACCAAAGGATGCGCCACAACAGATTGCGAATATGCATACATTATTTAATGTTTGTACAACGATTCTATTGATTCCATTTGGTTATAAGTTGGCTGACTTCGCGGAAAAAGTATTGCCTAGTGAAGATCGTAAAGAAGACAGTGTTTTACAATACTTACAACCTATTCCAAAATCAAATAAAATGGTTGGTTCTGCTGCTATTAATATTTACCAAGTTAGTGATGAAATCATTCATATGATGAATTTAGCGTATAAAAACATTGATGATGCATTTAAACAGTTAATTCAATTTACCAGCGATCGCAGTGATGAAATTGTAAAAAGAGAAGATACGGTAAACATCTTAAATACTGAAATTTCGGATTATATTTCTGCTGCCTTGGCCAATCCAAATGTGAATGCGAACAGTTCGCAAGCTCTTGCTTCTTTCTATTTGAGTTTAGTGCACTTAGAGAGAATGAGCGATTATGCGAAAAATATTAACTATCAAGCACGTAAAGGTATTCAAAATCGTTTGTCTCGTGAAGACCAGGCAATTATCTTGGAAATGGCTGATTTGACTTCTGAAGGACAAGAAAAGATCTATGATTATAAAGCGATGAAGGCTATATCACGAAAAGCGCATGCGCGTACCCATGAATGGCGACAGATGCAAATTAATGAAATTAAAGAGAATCAATTGGATAGTGAAGCAGGTATTATGATGTCGCGAATCTTTAATGATTTCTTACGTATCAATGATCATGCCGAAGATGTGGCAGAAGAATTTGATCAAATTGAACTCGATTTAAATGAAGATTCAATTGATCAAAAAGCTGAGTTACAGCAAGCTTAAGTCAGAGAAATCTGGCTTTTTCTTTTACCTTTCTTGTATTCAAAGATTTTCCGATTTACCATAGAGTTAGAGAAGTGCCCAGAAGATATTTAGGTGTCATTTGTTCTTAGAATAAGGCAAGTCAGATTAACTAATCTGTGGATGTAAATAATTAATAGTAGGGAACAAAACATGAAGTATCATCGTGTTTAAAGGGCCAGTGAGGTAGAAAAATGGATACTTTAATTGATCTTGTGAGTGATCTTTTGACAGAAGTAAGAGATTTGAATGAAAAATTAGATCGCATGGAATCTCAGTTGGATGCCATAGAGAGTGACTTACAAAATATTGAATTGAATACAGATAGATAAAAAGCGCTTTTGGCGCTTTTTTTAGAGATACATGGTTTCACAAAGGTATTTTCCAGTTTTTGTTCTAAAGATTTTTTGATAGACCGATTCAATTTGTTCTTGAGAATAAGCCTCTTCATACATATTGACTAAGAAGTCTGCTTCAATAAGAATCTGATAATCTAAGCCATCAATTTCATCATAACTGTGGTGGTGTCCAACTAAGTAGGCAATGCGATAAATGAATTCAGGATCATACCCGATTTCTTCCATCATTTGAATAGCCAGACTAGGTCCTTCTTTTTCTTGTAGATGTCCGGCTGAACTTTGGTATTTCTCAAGGCAGGTATTGATGCCAATATCATGTACTAAGGCAGCACTTTCGACAATCTGGGTTGTTAAGGGGTCTACTTGATCTTCACTGCAAATGATGTGGGCGAATTCATAGACTTTTAAAAAATGTTGGATGTGTTTGGAATTGCCTTTTTCAAAAGCAATCATCGCATGGCGTAATTGTTCAAGTTTTTTCATGGAATTATTATAATCTTTGGCTAGCATTCTGACAAATTTTTGATATAATGCAACGGATGGAAAATAATAAATTAGGTACATGGCCGGTTCGGAAACTCTTGGTAAACATGTCTTTACCAATGATGATTTCCTTTTTTATTCAAGCCTTATATAACATTGTAGATTCTATGTTTGTTGCGCAAATATCAGAAAACGCCTTAACAGCTGTTTCACTGGCTTTCCCTATGCAACAAGTCGCAAATGCGATTGCGGTGGGAATTGGCATTGGTATGAGTGCCTTGATTCCGCGTTTCATGGGAGAAAATGATGCAAAGAAAGCGAATCAAGTAGCGCACGTCGGAATCTTTTTGAACGCAAGTTTTGCGGTTTTATTTATTTTGTTGGGATTGTTCTGTAGTCATTCTATTTATGTGATTCAAACCAATGTCAAAGAAATTGTCGATTATGGAACCATTTACTTACGTATTTCATGGGGCGTTTGTATTGGCGTCTTCTTTGATCAGTATTTTGAAAAGATGCTGGTGTGTTCAGGAAATTCGCTGTTGGCAATGGGAGCTCAAGCTAGTGGGGCTATCTTTAATATTATCTTTGACCCTTTATTGATTTTTGGAATTGGACCTTTCCCTAAAATGGGAATTGCGGGAGCTGCATTGGCAACGGTCATGGGACAAATCTTTGCTGCTTGTATTGGTTTCCTGTTAAATATGACGAAGAATCCATGGATTCATTTCCATTTGAAAGAAATTTGTTTCCGTAAAGATATCGCAAAACAAATCTTTTCGGTAGGTATTCCCAGCATGGTAACCATTGGTTTATCCAGTGCTACTTCATTCTGTGTAAATATGATTATTATTGGCTATTCAACAACGGCTACGGCCGTATATGGTATTTGGTTGAAATTGCAGAACTTCTGTTTCATGCCAATCTTTGGTTTGAACAATGGAATGGTGCCAATCTTATCGTATAATTTTGCCCAAAAGAAATGGAAACGGGTGAAAGATACGGCGAACTTGGCTTTCTGCTTCTCTGTAGGTTTAATGATTGTGGTAGGAATCTTTTTGGAACTGTATCCAAATTTCTTCTTACAGATGTTCAATGCCAGTGACAAGATGTTAGCTATTGGAATTCCAGCTTTGCGAATTTGTGTTGTTTCTTTACCATTTGCCGCAATTTCTTTAATTCGTACAACGTCTATGCAGGCGTTGACATATGCGCGTTATACTTTGATTGTCAACATTCTTCGCCAATTTGTCATTATTATACCAGCCTTCTATATTTTATCTTTGGTATTTGGACAAGTGGGTTATTTATGGTTCGCGTTGCCAATTACGGAAATTACTTGTGCAATTATCTCCACTTTCTTCTATCATCGGATGTCAAAAGAAATTTATGTTATATAAAAAGTCGAGTTGATCTCGACTTTTTTTATACGAAGATTTCAATGAGTAGGACAATTACGCAGCAACTGATAGATACTTGAAATAAAGAATACCCTCGCCAGGCTAAGATAATTCCAAGCAGCAAGGCGACAAAACCTGAAATCACAGATTGTGTCGCATGCAGGATGGCAGGAAATGTCATGATGCTTAAAGTGACATAAGGTACGTAATATAAGAAAGAACGAATAGTCGTATTGGTTATGGGTTTTCGAATTAATGTCAGTGGTAAGGCGCGAATGATAAAGCTTGTGATTGCCATACAGGCAATATAGATCCATATATTATGCGTCATGAATATCATCCTTTCTTGGACATACAATAGCGGCTATCAAAGAAATGACACAAGTTAGAATAATAGTTTTCATGCCATCGGAGAGGGTGTGAAGCATAGGGATAAATTGCCAAAGAAAACTTGCGATAAAGCTAAGGATGACAAGTATTCGTACGGTTTTATCTTTTTTTGCCGGTGGAATGACAATGGCTAAAAACATCCCATAAAGCGCAACACTTAAAGCACTCACAAAACGAATGGGTAAGATCTGTCCGGCTACTACGCCTAGTCCGGTACCAATGGACCAGGCTGGCAAGGCTAGACTATAGGCTCCATACATATAATAGGGTCCATAACTTTGGATATGGGCTATACCAATGCCAAACAATTCATCCGTTACATCAAAGGCAATCATTAAACGATGTTTTAAAGATGTAGAGGATTCTAATCTTTGACTGAGCGAAGCACTCATGAGCAGATACCGAGCATTGGTTACAAGGGTCCCAATGATGAGTTCAATGTAGGTTGCGTTGGCGGCAATTAAGCTGAATACGACATATTCTCCTGCCGAAGCATTTCCCAGTAAACTTGTCATAAAGCCTTGAAAAGGGCTTAATCCGGCTTGTTTAGCCGGAATTCCTAGCGAAAATCCTACGGCTAAATAGCCAAGCGCAATGGGAATTGCATCTTTCATGCCTTTTTTAAATGCGTTATTTTTGGTAATCATACGCTTATTAGTATAACGATTCTGGAAATTTTTTTAAACGCTTTCTTTAAAACTTTGTGCATTTTTTAACAATCGCATAGATTTTGCGAGGAACTTAGTTTATAATCATCCTAAAGAAATGAGGGGAATCGTATGAGCTTTGAGTTTGTTAAACATTTACCAAAACCAAAAGAAATAAAAGAGCAATATCCATTAAAGGAAGAAGCTCGTAAAGTTAAAGAAAAAAGAGATCAAGAGTTAGCGGATATTTTTACTGGGAAGGATGATCGTTTTATCTTGATTATTGGACCATGTTCTGCAGATAATGAAGAAGCTGTATTGGACTATGTGCATCGTTTAAAACCAGTTCAAGAAAAAGTAAAAGATAAGATCTTTATTGTGCCACGAGTTTATACCAATAAACCACGTACTACAGGTAAAGGGTATAAAGGAATGTTGCATCAACCAGATCCAGAAAAGGCACCAGATCTTATGGCTGGTTTGATTGCGATTCGTCAAATGCATGCCCATGTTATTGAAGAAACAGGCTTCACAACAGCTGATGAAATGTTGTATCCATCCAATCATTGGTATATGAGTGATATCGTTTCCTACCATGCTGTTGGTGCACGTAGTGTAGAAAACCAAGAACATCGTTTGGTTGCCAGTGGCGTAGATGGACCATGTGGTATGAAAAACCCAACCAGTGGGGATTTCAATGTCATGTTGAACTCGATTGAAGCAGCACAAGCCCAACAACAATTCATCTATCGTGGATGGGATGTAAAAACCAATGGAAACCCATTGGCACATGCCATTTTACGTGGTGGTTCCAATAAACATGGAAATAATATTACCAACTACCATTATGAAGATTTAATTCGTCTATGTGATATGTATGCCCAAAGAGATTTAAAGAATCCTGCTTGTATTGTGGACTGCAACCATTCCAATTCAGGAAAGAAATATTTGGAACAAATTCGTATCTCCAGAGAAATATTAAATAGTCGTAAATATTCCAATGATATTCGCAAGATGGTCAAAGGTTTAATGATTGAATCGTATATTGAACCAGGTAACCAAAAAGTTGGCGAAGGAATCTATGGAAAATCCATTACGGATCCTTGTTTAGGTTGGGATGATACCGAAGCTTTAATTTATGAATTAGCCAATTCATTGTAAGAAACGAGTCACATCGTTTCTTTTTTTTTGATCGCATCATGAAAACGCTTACGGTGTATAATGGAAACAGAGAATACTTTGTGTAAGGAGGTGGATGAAAATGTTACATGAAGTAAGTTTTACATCGTATAACCAAAGAGATGAAGTACAAGGCTGGATTTATGTCCCTGCCTGTAAGCCAAAAGGTATTGTGCAACTGATTCATGGCTTTGGAGAACATTCGCGTCGTTATCTTTCCATGATCGTTTATTTTATGGATGCGGATTATATCGTAGCTGCCGATGATCATGTTGGGCATGGAAAAACTGCTATGGTAAATGAAGGAACCTGGGGTGACTGGGGCGATAAAGGTGCTCATACCATGATGGAAGATGAGCATAGCTTACACGATATCGTGGTAGGTATGTATCCGGATCTACCTTATTTCTTATTTGGCCATAGTATGGGATCCTTTATTGTTCGTGACTATATTACCAAGTATGGGGATGAATTAGCTGGCGTTACGATTTGTGGTACGACTGGCGTCTTCCCACATGTAGAAGAAGCAGTAGCTTTGTTTGATCAAGATATTGCCGAAGGAAAAGGAAAAGAATCCGATGGCGATGCTGCTGCTACTTTGATGGGATGGATGTTTAGTCGCTGTCAGGAAGGTGCAAAGCTGGGCAATGAGTGGATCTGTCATGATCCAAATGTCCAATACGATCATGCCAATGATCCTTTTGATGCCTTCACAAAGCCGACCAATAATATCGCATACAAGATGTTCTGTGAAATGATTCTATGCATTACCGGAAAAGAATGGGCCGAAAAGGTACCAGTTGATTTACCAATTTATAATATTGCAGGGGATCAGGATCCAGTTGGACAATATGGTACCGGTGTTTATCAAGTCAGCAACTGGCTGATTGATACGGGTCATGAAGTCATCACGAAACTTTACTCGGGTTATCGTCATGAAATTCATAATTATCGCGAAATTCAATATGATGTATATCAAGGTATTGTTGATTTTATGGATGAAGTCTTAGAAAGCGCAAGATAAAACTTGCGTTTTTTTTTTTTGACCAGAATGAAGCAGGAAAAAAGAAATTAAAGGTATTTTCTCTTTGTTGTGATAAAATACACTCGTGTCTGTTAGGAGAGAATATGTTAGAAACAATAGAAAAAATAAATGGCGTTCTAAATAATTTTATTTGGGGCGTACCTGCTATGGTCTGTATTATAGGTGTTGGTATCTTTTTAACTGTTAAAACCCGGTTTATTCAAGTTCGAAAATTTAAGCTGGCTTTTACAAGTATTTTAGGAAAGATTTTTGATAAGTCTGAAGTGACGGAAGGCGCTATGTCGCCATTCCAAGCGGTTTGTACGGCATTGGCTGGAACGGTCGGTACCGGAAATATTGCTGGGGTTGCAGGCGCTGTGGCCATCGGTGGTCCAGGTGCGGTTTTCTGGATGTGGTGCTCGGCTTTTTTAGGTATGTGTACAAAATTTGCCGAAGTTTCTTTGGCCGTGCGTTTTCGCGAAAAGAATAAAAACGGTGAGTATGTTGGCGGTCCTATGTACTACATTAAAAATGGCTTAGATAAAAAGTGGTTATGGCTTGCCTTTGCGTATGCCTTGTTTGGTGTATTAACAGTTTTTGGAACCGGAAATGCCACCCAAGTCAACACCATTGTCACTTCGATTAATTCGGCTTTGTTGAACTTTGGAATCATCTCAAAAAGTAATTTATCTCAAATTAGTTTGATTCTTGGCATTGTTATTGCGGCTTTAGTTGCCATGGTTTTGCTCGGTGGTATTAAACGAATTGGGCAAGTTGCTGAAAAGCTGGTTCCCTTTATGGCCTTGTTGTATATTCTATTGGGACTCGGTGTTGTCTGTATCAATTTTCATAAAATTCCAATGGTTTTTCGCTCGATTTTCTATGGGGCTTTTTCTCCAAGTGCAGTAACTGGTGGAGCTGTAGGCTCTATGATCATCAGTTTACGAAAAGGGGTTTCCCGGGGAATCTTCTCCAATGAAGCCGGTCTTGGTACAGGTAGTATTGCACATGCATGTGCAGATACAGATGAACCTGTTAAACAAGGTTTGTTTGGTATCTTTGAAGTGTTTGTAGATACCATTGTGATTTGTACGTTAACGGCTCTGGTAATCTTGTGTGGAAATGAAGCAGTTAGCTATGGTGTGGCAGCTGGTGCAGAATTGACCATTTCTGGCTTTGTTTCCGTTTATGGCAATTGGGTTTCTATCTTTACAGCTGTTTCTTTATGTTGTTTTGCCTTCTCTACGATTATCGGATGGGGCTTATATGGGTCTCGTTTTGTTGAATTTTTAGTTGGTGAAAAATGGGTAAGACCATTCCTTGTGATTTATTCCTTTGTGGCAGTCATTGGTGCTACTTTGAATTTAGGCTTGTTGTGGGATATAGCAGAAACCTTCAATGGCTTTATGATGATTCCAAACTTAATTGCATTATTCTTGTTGTCAAAAGTGTTTATAAAATTAGTAAAAGACTATTTTCCTTCGGGAAAATAGCCTTTTTAAATGAATTGAATATTGTTTAGATACTTTTGATTTTCATGCAGGAATACTTCTGGTGAAGAATCGGTGAACTCTTTGAATTCTTTATTCATATGTGGTTGATCGTAATAGCCACAAGCTTTTACCAGCGTGTTGAAATGTTGGTTATCAAAGCCTTTGATGAAATGGTAGATGATATTTTGAAAACGAAAGACTTTACAAAAACTTTTGGGACTTACCCCAACGTTCGTTTTAAAGATATAGTTTGCGTATTGTCGGGAATAGCCAAAATCATCATAGAAATCATTTAATAAAACGTTTCCTTTTTGTTCACCAATGGCTCCTAATAGCTCTTTGACAAAAGGATTGAGTTTAGGAAGATGTTTTTGATAGTAACTAAGGATGAGTTGGATTCGTTCAAAGAAATCTTGTGTGGCAAATATTTGTTCTGCCATTGGATGACCAAGTTTATAACGTTGGTGAAACGTTTCTCCAAATAAGATGTCATCATTCCAAGGATAAGGTACAATGGCGGGCATAAAAGCAACACCAAAAAGGCGGGTGTTTAACGGGTCATCCATAATGGTGCTTACTTTTTTTGTTGGTCCAACTAAAACAACGCGGTTTTCCATTTTGTTGAAAACGAAAACGAGTTCCATACAGCCACTTGGTAGAATAGTGTGTTTCAAGTTTTCTTGAGGGATGTATTCGTAACAAAATGCGATTCCACTTTGGTTGACTAAATGTACCAAACAACAGGAACTGTCGGCTTTACTCTCAAATGTACGCTCTTTCATATTTTGATTGTGCCGCAAAGACAACCTAAAAGCAATGATAAAATTCAATATTTTTGAATTTTATTGAAAAAAACGATAAAAAATGAGCAATTATTTATTGCTCATCAATGTAATATACTTCATCTGGTTGATCTTTTTTCTTCTCCATATAACGTCGGATTTCATAGATGGCTAAAATACTTAACGCAAGAACCAATAAGATGATTTTTGTATGACTGGAAGTTGTCGTGGCATAAACTTCATTTACGGTCGTGGAACTAACGGGAAGAATATACATGCTGACAAAGAAAACACATAAAGCCATGAAGAGATTCTTAAATAGATTCTTTGCCATATTACCTGGACTTAAAGCTGCACAGCCAATGGCTAAGGCAATGGTTGTGGGCAGTTGAAAGTGACTGACTAAAAAAGAAACAATAAAAGGTAAAAGGGCAAGTTGAATCAAAGTAAAGAGTAAGGATTTTTGCGGGTTCATAAAAATACCTGCGTAATCCGAAATCTTAAAAGATAAAATAATGACTAATACGCAAATACCCAAATAATGAATTAATAAATAGGTTTGGGATAGATACATACCAGGGTTATATATTAAAAGCAGAATGGCGGCGACAATGACGCCAAAGATCGTGATGAGTCCAATGGCAGAACTTAATGTTTTAATGGTTTTCATGGAATTGCCTCCTTAATCGTCGGAATCATAGTCTTTTTTTGTGGGGTTGTCAATCGCTTGTAGAGATGGAAAGGTTTTCAGCTTTTGTTGTGAAAAAATGTAATAAGTTTCATTATTTTTACATTTTATGAAAATTTTTGTTGACATATGAATGAAAAATGGTAAAGTAGAGCCATAAAGTAAATCGCTGATTAGGAGAGTAAGCTTGAGAAAAGTTTCTAGCGAGGTGACACAGAGTGGAAGGTCACTAAATGGTACTCAAGAAGAAACGCACCTATGAGAGTCTAAGTGAAATTAGTAGCTTGGAACGTTTCACCCACGTTACGGAGAAGAGGCCTTATTAGAGGCAACTGAAGTGGTACCGCGTTTATAAGCGTCTTTGGAAAATTTTTTTCAAAGACGCTTTTTTTCTTATCTAAAGGCGTAGAAAGAGGAAAAAGAAATGACAACTGAAAAGAAAGAATTCAAAAAAATCGTATTAGCGTATTCTGGAGGATTAGACACTTCCATTATGATTCAATGGTTAAAGGAAAACTACAATAACCCAGAAATTATTGCGGTATCCGGAGATGTTGGACAAAAAGATGAATTAGATGGATTGGAAGAAAAAGCCATTAAAACCGGTGCTTCAAAATTCTATGCTTTAGATTTAAAAGATGCTTTTGTAGAAGATTACATCTTCCCGTGTTTAAAAGCCGATGCTGTTTATGAAAATGTGTATATGCTAGGAACTTCTATGGCACGTCCTTTAATTGCCAAAGGATTGGTTGATATCGCAATCCAAGAAGGCGCTGATGCAATTTGCCATGGTTGCACGGGTAAAGGAAATGACCAAGTTCGTTTTGAATTATCTATCAAAGCCTTTGCTCCAGATATGCCAATCATCGCACCTTGGAGAGAATGGGAATTGAAATCCAGAGAAGAAGAAATCGAATATGCGGAAGCACACAATATTCCCCTAAAGATTAATAGAGAAACAAACTACTCGAAAGATAAAAACATCTGGCATTTAAGTCATGAAGGTTTGGATTTGGAAAACCCTGCCAATGAACCAGATTATGACAAGATCCTTGAATTAGGTGTAACTCCTGAAAAAGCACCAGATCAACCTACTTATATTACATTGCATTTCGAAAAAGGAATTCCTACTCAATTAAATGGGGAAACAATGAGTGCCCAAGAATTACTTCTCCAATTGAATAAAGTTGGTGGCGCTAATGGTATTGGTTTAATTGACATGGTAGAAAACAGATTAGTCGGAATGAAATCACGTGGTGTATATGAAACACCTGGTGGAACGATTATGTATAAAGCTCATGCTTTATTAGAAACCATCACAATGGATAAAGAAACGCAACACTTTATGCAACATGTTTCCGTAAAATATGGTGAATTGGTTTATAACGGACAATGGTTTACACCATTAAGAGAAAGTTTAGATGCCTTTGTTGATAAAGCCAATGAATCCGTAAATGGAGATGTGAAATTAAAGCTATACAAAGGAAATATTATTCCTGCTGGTATGACAAGTCCTACTACATTGTATTCTGAACAAATCGCAAGTTTCGGAGAAGATGATAGTTATGACCAAAGTGATTCAAAGGGATTCATTAACTTATTTGGTTTACCAATTAGAGTAAAAGCTCAACAAGACGCAAAGAATAAGAAATAAGGAGATTGATTATGGCATTATGGGGCGCACGGTTTTCAAGTGAAGCCGATCAGAGATTACAAGATTTTAATTCATCGATCGCAATTGATTCAAAGATGTTTGAACAAGATATCAAAGGTTCCATTGCGCATGTAACGATGTTGGCAGCACAAGGTATTGTAGATGAAGAAAGTAAAGATAGCATTATTGAAAACCTCACAAAGATTAAAGAGGAAATAGAATCTGGGCAATTGGTGATTGATCCAAAAGCCGAAGATATTCATATGTTTATTGAAGGCGAGCTAACGAAACGTACGCCTGCTGGGAAAAAACTTCATACCGCGCGTTCTCGTAATGATCAAGTTGCTGTGGATTTTAAAATGTATGCCATGCAACGATGTGATGATCTGGTAGCCTTGTTAAAAGAGATGATTGGTGTCTTGATTCATCAAGCTAGTCAAAACCTAACGACAATCATGCCAGGTTATACCCATCTTCAAAGAGCCCAACCCATCACTTTTGCCCATCATTTGATGGCTTATGTAGAAATGTTTAAGCGGGATTGTTCACGTTTGGAGGATGCCAAAAAACGTGCCAATGTCTGTCCTTTAGGATCGGGTGCCTTAGCTACGACAACTTATCCTATTGATCGGGACTATACCGCAAAGCTTTTAGGCTTTGATGGACCAACCCTCAATTCTTTAGATGGTGTCAGTGATCGGGATTTCGCCATTGAAATGGTGAGCGCATTTTCCCTTTGTATGATGCATTTATCGCGGTTATGTGAAGAAATCATTCTTTGGTGCTCCTGGGAATTTAAATTCTTAGAGTTGGATGATGCTTTCTCTACGGGAAGCTCCATCATGCCACAGAAGAAAAACCCAGATGTAGCTGAACTGGTCAGAGGAAAAACGGGACGGGTCTATGGCAATCTCAATACGTTGTTAGCAATGCTGAAGAATCTTCCCTTGGCCTACAATAAGGATCTTCAGGAAGATAAAGATGCATTTATGGATAGTGCAGATACCTTGCAAGCTTGTTTAGTAACGATGATTCCAATGTGTGATTCTTGGAAGGTGAATCAAGAAAATATGGAAAATGCAGCGAAGCGTGGTTTTATTAACGCAACCGATTGTGCCGACTATTTAACGAAAAAAGGAATGCCTTTCCGGGATGCTTATTCTACGGTTGGTCAATTGGTCAAATATTGTGTGGATCATCAAAAGGACTTATCTTCTTTATCTTTAGAAGAGTACCAAGAAGCTTCTTGTCTATTTGAAGCAGATGTCTATGAGGCCATTGCTTTACAAACTTGTGTATTTAAACGAAATGCGATTGGTGGACCTTGTCCAGATCGTGTGAAAGAACATATAGAATCGGTAAAAAAGGAGTTAGGATTATGAGTCAATTGAAAGTAGGCGTTATTGGAGCTAGCGGATACGGTGGAGCAGAACTGGTTCGTTTATTATTGAACCATCCCGATGTTACTTTAACCGCTATTTCTTCCCGTCAATATACTGGTCAACCAATCTCGGATTTATATCCGGGACTTCGTTGCCTTTGTGATTTAAAATTTGTTGATCAAGATCAAGTCGTGGAACAAAGTGATTGCGTCTTTGCGGCATTGCCAAGTGGGTATAGTGAAGAGATTGCGAAAAAATGTGTAGCTCAAGGAAAAAAGTTCATTGATTTAGGCGCTGATTTTCGTTTGGATTCCAGCAAGATCTACCAAGCCTGGTATGGTAAAGAATTCACTGATCCATCTTTACATGAAAAAAGTGTCTATGGCCAATGTGAAATCCATCATGATTTGATTGAAAATGCCAACATTATTGGAAATCCAGGTTGTTATCCTACATCTATCGAATTGGGTTGTTACCCAGCTTTGAAAAAGGGAATTGTGGAAACATCACATATTATTCTCGATTCCAAGAGTGGCGCAACAGGAGCAGGAAAATCCTTGAGCGAGAATACCCATTTTCCACGTACAAATGAAGCATTTGCACCATATAAAGTGGGTTGCCATCGCCATACTCCTGAAATTGAACAAATGTTAAGTGAAATTGCCCAAGAACCAATTCAAGTAACCTTTGTACCGCATTTGTTGCCGATTAACCGAGGCATTATTTCTACAATCTATTTACCTTTGAAAGAAGATCTTTCCTTGGAAGAAATTCATGAATTATACAAACAAACCTATGCAGATAAACAATTTGTGCGGATATTGGATTTAGGTCAAATTGCTGATTTGAAATTTGTGAAGTACTCAAATTATTGTGATATTTCATTGCATATGGATGCGCATACGCATACCTTGATTGTCGTAAGCTGTATTGACAATATGGTCAAAGGTGCAGCTGGACAAGCAATTCAAAATATGAATATTATGTATCATTTTGAAGAAGACAGTGGATTGAAGTCCATTGCTCCTTCGTTCTAGGAGGTGGCCTACTATGAAAACGGGTGTATGTGCGGCAAAAGGCTTTTTAGCTAATGGGGTACATTGTGGCATTCGTGCCAATCAAAGCAAAAACGATTTAGCCGTGATTTATTCTAAAGAACCTTGTGTTGCAGCAGCGGTTTATACAACCAATGCGGTAAAGGGCGCACCGATTACGGTGAGTCAAAAACATTTAGCGGATGGCCATGCTCAAGCAATTGTGGTGAATAGTGGAAATGCGAATACTTGTAATGCCGATGGCATTGAAGTAGCAGGACAAATGGCCGCTATTTGTGCTGGTGAATTGGGATTAAAAGCAGAGGATATGGTGATTGCCTCAACGGGTGTAATTGGTCAGCCTTTACCAATTCAACCAATTCTACAAGCAATGCCAGAGCTTTGTAAGGGATTAAGTACAGATGGATCCCAACAAGCAGCTTTAGCTATTATGACAACCGATACGATGCCAAAAGAGTATCAAACAACCTTTATGGTTGGGGATAAACCATGCACTATAGGCGGTATTGCCAAGGGTTCTGGTATGATTGCTCCAAATATGGCAACAATGCTCTCTTTTGTGACAAGTGATGTAAATATCTCAGTTGCCTGCTTACAAGATGCTTTAAAAGAAGTTGCGGATGCTACATATAATATGGTTTATATCGATGGCGATACATCGACCAATGATACGTTTGCTCTTTTATGTAATGGAATGGCAGAAAATGCGGAAATTTGTCAAAAAGATGCAGCGTATGAAGCTTTTAAAGCGGCATTGTTTGATGTATGTATGCATTTATCTAAGATGTTAGCGAAAGATGGAGAAGGGGCTACAAAACTTTTAACGGTTCATGTGCAACAAGCTGCTTCTTTACAAGATGCACGAACGGTTGCCAAATCTGTAGTTGGTTCAACCTTGTTAAAATGTGCAATTTTTGGACGTGATGCCAATTGGGGACGAATTCTATGTGCCATTGGATATGCCGATGCCAATTATGACATTGAAAAAGTGGATGTCGAATTAGCTAGTCAAGCCGGTAGTGTTGCGGTTTGTAAGGATGGACATGGTATTCCTTTTGATGAAGACAAGGCCTTAACGATTTTAAGTGAAGATGAAATTGTTGTTGAAATCAATTTGAATGACGGTGCATATGAAGCAAGTGCCTGGGGATGTGACATGACCTATGAATATGTCAAGATTAATGGAGAATATCGAACATGAGAGATGCAATAGAAAAAGCGAAGATACTATCACAAGCTTTACCCTATATTCAGAAATATCACGATAAAATTGTCGTCATTAAATATGGTGGAAATGCCATGGAAAATGAACAATTGAAACAAAATGTTATGGAAGATGTGGTTCTGTTAAGTGAAGTTGGGGTAAAACTGGTTTTGGTTCATGGAGGTGGACCAGATATCAATCAGACTTTACATATGGTTGGAAAAGAGTCCAAGTTTGTGAATGGTCTACGCTATACTGATAAAGAAACGATGGATATTGTTCAGATGGTCTTGGCCGGAAAAACAAATAAAAATTTAGTGAATATGATTTCTAAACTCCATGCCAAAGCCGTAGGAATTTCTGGTATGGATGGACATATTATTGAAGCCCAAAAGATGGTTTCCGAAAACGATTTAGGCTATGTTGGCCAGATTGTAAAAATTCATCCAGAATTAATTTTTAAATTAATTGATGATGGGTATATCCCAGTAGTTGCCAGTGTAGGAACCGATTGCCAGGGAAATATTTACAATGTGAATGCTGATCTTGCCGCAAGTGCCATTGCAGGGGCTTTAAATGCCGAAAACATGATTTTTGTTTCCAATGTGCCAGGGGTTTTGAAAAATCCGGAAGATGAAGATTCTATTATGACAAATATTCATATTAGTGATGTTCCAAAGTTAGAAGAAGATGGTATCATTACGGGTGGTATGATTCCGAAAGTTGAATGTTGTGTGGATTGTGTTCGTCAAGGCGTTAAGAAAACCGTAATTATTGATGGACGGGTGCCACATGCGTGCTTAATTGAAATGTTAAGCGACGAAGGAATTGGCTCTATGATAGTGGGAGACGATTATGATGAATAAGTACAAAGAAATTGATGATCAATATATTGCGCATTGTTATGCGCGTTTTCCTATCTGTATTAAATCTGGTCAAGGGGCTTATGTGTTTGATACAGAAGGAAAGAAGTATTTAGACTTTACCGCTGGTATTGGGGTAAATGGTTTAGGTTATGCCTATCAACCATGGGTTCAAGCTGTTCAAAAGCAGGCAGCGAACTTAGCGCATATTTCTAATTTGTTCTACAATGAACCAGTTTTGGAATTAGCGCAGAAACTTGTCAAACGAACAGGAATGAGTCGGGTATTCTTTCAAAACTCCGGTGCTGAATCAAATGAAGGTGCCATTAAAGTAGCGCATAAATATGCCAATGATACCTATCATGGACAGCGAAATGAAATTCTTACTTTGGTGAATTCCTTTCATGGAAGAACGATGGAAACCTTAGTGGCAACAGGACAAGATGTTTTCCATCAAAAATTTGATCCTTTTCCAACCGGATTTGATTATGTAGTTGCCAATAGTATTGAATCATTGGAAGCCAAAGTAAACGAACATACTGAGGCAATTATGATGGAAATGGTCCAAGGAGAAGGTGGCGTCAATGCCCTAGATCCAGCTTTTGTACAAAAAGTACAAGAAATTTGTGATGCCAAAGATATTCTATTAATCATTGATGAAGTGCAAACTGGTATTGGTCGTACGGGAACCTTCTTTGCCTATGAACAATATGGTATTCATCCGGATATTGTTTCCTTTGCGAAAGGTATTGCGAATGGAATCCCTATGGGTGGAGTTTTGTTGTCAGAAAAAGTAAAAGATGTGATCAACTATGGGGATCATGGTTCTACTTTTGCTGGAAATCCATTAGCTGCGGCTGCAGCAAATGTGGTCATGGATACAATGACACCTACTTTCTTAGAAGAAGTAAAAGAAAAAGGACAGTTGATTAAAACTTCTATAGAGAAAATGCCACATGTGAAGTCTGTGACAGGACTGGGAATGATGATTGGTGTTGAATTGGATGGATTAGATGCGAAAGAAGTATTAGCGAAATGTCGTGACAAAGGGGTTTTATTCTTAACCGCCAAAACGAAAATTCGTATGTTACCACCACTTATTATGACGACAAGTGAAATTCAAGAAGGAATGAAGGTACTGCAATCGGTACTAGAGGAGATGTAAGATGGAACATTTATTAAGCATGTTGACAATGTCAGATCAAGAGATTATCGATGTCTTAGATTTGGCGGATAAAATTAAAGCGGAAGTGAAACAAGGGGTTTTTAAACCTTATTTGAAAAACAAGACAATAGGTTTGATTTTCCAGAAAGCCTCTACACGTACAAGAGTCTCTTTTGAAGTAGGAGCAGTGCAATTGGGTGCCTATCCTCTACACTTAGATGCAAGTACGATGCAAATTGGCCGCGGGGAACCAATTCAAGATACTGCCAGAGTTCTTTCGCGTTATTTGGATGGTATTATGATTCGTACCTATGCCCAAAAAGATGTCGAAGATCTGGCAAAATATGGTAGCATTCCGATTATTAATGGATTGACGGATTTTGCCCATCCATGTCAAGTTTTAGCCGATCTGCAAACGATTCGGGAACATAAAGGAAAATTAGCTGGTTTAAAAATGGTTTTCATTGGTGATGGAAATAATATGTGCAACTCTTTGATGGTTGGTGCATTAAAGACGGGTATGTCTTTTGCGTGTGCCTGCCCAGAAGGTTATTTGCCAGATCCAGCTTGCCTAGAATTTGCGAAAGCGTATGGTGACAAGTTCCAACTTGTAACTGATCCAATGGAAGCAGCTAAGGATGCAGACGTGATTTTAACCGATGTTTGGGCTTCGATGGGTGAAGAAGGCGAAGCGGAAGCCAGAAGAAAAGTTTTTGAAGGGGTGTATCAAGTCAATGATGCCTTGATGCAACAAGCGCATTCTGATTGCATGGTTTTACATTGTTTGCCAGCGCATCGTGGTGAAGAAATTACCGAATCTGTTTTTGAAGCTCATGCCGATGAGATTTTTGATGAGGCAGAAAATCGTCTTCATGCACAAAAAGCTGTGATGGTAAAAGTGATGGGTGAATAAAGCGGCATATGTCGCTTTTTTTCTGCTTGTGCTACAATAGAGAAAAAGACAAACAGAAAGCGAGAATTCTATGAATACATCATTAGTTATTATGGCGGCAGGAATTGGCAGCCGTTTTGGTGGGGGTATCAAACAATTAGAACCTGTTGGATATCATGATGAAATTATCATGGATTATTCCATTCACGATGCCATTCAAGCTGGATTTAATAAGGTTATCTTTATTATTCGAAAAGATATTGAAAACGATTTTAAAGAACGCATTGGTACCCGTATTGAAAAAGTTGCCAAGGAAAAAGGCATTGAAGTACATTATTGTTTTCAAGCCATTGATGATCTACCAGAAGGTATTTCCGTTCCCGAAGGTCGAAGTAAACCATGGGGTACAGGACAAGCTGTTTTAGCTGCCAAGGAATACATTCATGAACCATTCTGTGTAATTAATGCCGATGATTATTATGGAAAAGAATCTTTTAAGAATATTCATTCCTTCTTGGAAAACTACTCGAAAAGTGCACCAAATAATTACTGCATGGCAGGTTTTATTTTAAAAAATACATTGAGTGATTTTGGAACGGTTACCCGTGGTATTTGTCAAAGCGATGCCAATGGCTATTTAACCAGTGTTGTGGAAACCCATGATATCGAAAAAACCGAAACGGGTGCAGCAACACATGGACAGCTTATTGATGCCAATTCTCATGTTTCAATGAATATGTGGGGATTGACACCAGAATTCATTCAAATCTTAGAAGATGGTTTTGTGGAATTCTTCCAAAAAGAACAAGATCATACTAAGAGTGAATATTTGTTGCCTATTTTAATTGGGGAATTACTTGAAGCAAAGAAAGTTAGTGTTAAGGTTCTTGAAACCAAAGATAAATGGTTTGGTGTTACCTATAAGGAAGACAAACCATTGGTGGTGGAGAGTTTCCGGAAATTGATTGAACAAGGTGTATATAAGGAAGATTTATATAGCGACTTGTAGAAAGATGATATGTTAGAAATAAAACGAGTGCGACAGGATGAAGTAGATAAAATCCATTATTTTTATCACTGCCTCATAGAAAAAATAAATACGAAAGGAAAAGAACCAAAGGTTTTTTTAGGTGATCAAGCGCTTTCGAAGGAAATTCGTAAAGGTAATATCTATGTAGGAATTTCTTTAAATCGAATCATTTCGATTATGATTCTTGAACATGCGGATTCACGTTCTTTTCATGTAAAAAATTTTGAAATGAGTTCCCAAAATGTGTCCACGCTATATGCGATGGGCGTTGATCCGGATTATTCAGGACATGGTGTGGCTAATCAGATGATTAGTTTTGCGATTGAACAAAGCCGTATAAATGGATCAGACATTTTGCGCCTCGATGTATTGAAAGACAATGCCAAAGATTTAGATGTCTATCAAAACTTAGGATTTCAGCCGATTGGTTCGGCAAAAATCATAAAAGATGAGCAAATTCTTGATTGTGACATTTTTGAATGTAAACTTTAGAGACTTTGAGGAGTCTCTTTTTATGTATTAAAAAAAATAGGACAAAAACTCAAAAGTTATGTTGTAATTAATACAATAGAGCTGTATAATGGGTCCATAGAGTCGAAATGTACTATTTAGGAGGATACAAATGTTAGTTACATCCAAAGAGATGCTTGCGAAAGCACAGGCGGAAAAATTTGCGATTCCGTCCGCAAATTTCGTTGATGAAGATTCATTGAAATGGCATTTAGAACAAGCAGAGAAACAAAATTTACCGATCATTCTATCTTTTGCGGAATGTCATTTTGATCGTTTGTTGGATTTAGAAACAGCGAGTAAATTGGCTATTTATCGTGCAAAGAAGACGAAAAATCCCGTATGTTTACATCTGGATCATGGCGAAAGTTTTGAAACTTGTAAGAAGGCCGTAGACTTAGGTTTTACTTCTGTCATGATTGATGGTTCTATGTTACCTTTTGAACAAAATGTTGCCCTAACCCAAAAAGTCGTTGCGTATGCCCATGAACATGGGGTTGTCGTAGAAGCAGAGATTGGGCATGTCGGAAGCAATGAAAGAGCTGAAGATCTAGATATCTATACATCTGTTTCGGAAGCCAAAGATTTTGTAGCCCAAACCAATGTAGACAGTTTAGCTGTATCTATTGGTACAGCCCATGGATTGTATAAGGGAACACCTAAAATTAATTTTGATCGTTTACATGAATTAGCGGAAGCTGTAAGTTGCCCGTTAGTTTTACATGGTGGATCCAATTCTGGAGATGAGAACTTACATCGTTGTGCCACCGAAGGTATTGCGAAAATCAATGTGTATTCGGATTTTATGGTCAGTGCTGCAAAAGCGGTTTATGCCTTAGAACCAAAAGAAGCAGAAGTCGAAGATTACTATACATATAAAGCAGCTGCTAAAAAAGGTATGCAGACGATGTTGCAACATGTTTTTGATCTATTCGCAACAAGATCGTTATAGGAGAAGGAAGAATGACAGTATATCGAAAAGTAATTCAAGTCCAGGCCCATGGAAAAACAACATCTTATATTAATATTACTGAAGAAGTAAGAAAAGCGATTGAAGAGAGTGGGGTACAAACCGGTATTTGTGCGGTCATCAGTCCACATACGACTTGTTCCGTTTTCTTTGAAGAGTATGCCCATGATCGAGATGAAAATGGAGATGAATCTTTACAACACGATTTAAATGTTGGACTAGCGAAAATTTTCCCTGATCATGAAAATGCCGATACTTACATGTATCCAGGCCCAGAACATTATGCAGCCGTAGAATCTTGGCCCAATGCGAAAGACTATTTGCCGAATGGTCCAGAAGATCTTTGGAATGGAGATGCGCACTTGCGTTCAACTTTATTAGGATCTAGTGAAACATTTGATGTCAACGAAGGAAAACTTGGTGTCGGAACTACGGGATATATTTATTTTGCGGATTTTGATCGAACACGTGGTCGTACAAGACGCTGTGTCATTACTGTATTGGGGGAATAATCATGGAAAGAAAACCATTTTTAGTTGTAAATCCTAAATCGTACTTATATGGAAAAGCTAGCTTAGAGTTGGCTCTTGCGAGTGATAAAGTCGCAAAAGATACCGGCTTAACTGTTTTCTTTACTTGCCCTTATGCAGATTTGCGGATGATTAAGGAAAACACGCAACATATTATTGTGACGGCACAATCTATGGATCCTTTAAGCCCAGGTAGAGGTATGGGTCATGTGTTAGGTGAATCTTTAAAAGAAGCCGGTGCAGGTGCCGTATTCTTAAATCATGCGGAAAATCCGAAAACCTTATCCGACTTATATAAAACTATTCAACATGCCAAAGAACTAGGTCTTATTACAGTTGTATGTGCGGATTCAGTTACCGAAGCAAAAGCTGTGGCATGTATGAAACCAGATATTGTATTAGCGGAACCAACGGATTTGATTGGAACTGGACAGGTTGCGGATGATTCTTATACAACAGATACATGTAAAGCAATTGCCGAGATTGATCCAGATGTATTGGTCATGATTGCCTCTGGTGTAAGTACTGCCCAAGATTGTTACAATGTCGTAAAACTTGGTGCCGATGGTACCGGTGCTACTTCAGGTATTTTAAAAGCACCAGATCCAAAAGTACGTGTTCGCCAAATGGCCGAAGCCATTGTGAAAGCCTGGAACGAAAGATAGTTCTGGCAAAGATTTTGCCCTATAACGATTTTTAAAAGGCGGTGTACCCTCCTGAGTTAAACACACCTTACTCATTTGTATATTTGTCAACTTTATAGTAGAATACTCATATAAAGTTTCGTTATTGTTGATGGGAAAGGGATTTTAAGTAATGAGGGAGATTGTTTTAAAAAAGCTCCGTATTCGGATTCTTGAGTATTACGATACGCAACGTAGTTTTGCCGAAGCACTTGGCATGTCGCAGAATGTATTATCGTACCGCCTTCAAGGACGTACGCAATTTCGTTCTGATGAGATTTATAAAGTTTGTCAAATGTTAGATATTCCACAAGAGCAGATTGGTGAATATTTTTTTAACTTTACGGCGCAAAAAAAGCAGGAGAAAGACTAATTCTTGGTCTTCTCCTTTTTTTTTATGCTAAAATAGGGCTTATGAAAATAAACAAAGTAGCAGAAGCTGTTGAATCTATGGAAATTATTGATAAACAAAAGAAAGTCTTAGAAACGGCCAAAGACACCTTAAAAGAAACGGTAAAAAAAGTCCAAAGCGATCGCAATAATCGGGTCTATTATGGCTTAGATCGTTTACCGAGTGGTATGGCTAGTAACCAAATTACCGATGGATGTTTGGTTTTAGAAGGGGGAGCTTTTCGTGGTCTTTATACCAGTGGGGTCTGTGATGCGCTCATGGAAGAAAATATCAATATGCGAGCTACGATTGGTATCTCGGCTGGTGGCATGAATGGTGTGAACTATGTAAGTGGACAGATTGGGCGAAGTGCCCATATCAATTTAAAATATCGAAACGATTCGCGTTATGTAGGTTCCCAAGCCTTGCTTAACAATCATGGTATCATCGGGTTTGATTTTATTTTGATGGATCTGAATTCCGAATGCCCATTGGATATGACTCGTTTTAATGCACCCAATCGACGCTTTGTGGTGGGAGCAACCAATTGCAATACAGGAGAGATTACCTATTTTGAAAAAGGTATCTGTAAGGATATTTTTGCCGCTATTTCAGCGAGTGCTTCGATGCCTTTTGTTTCTGAAATGGTCGATGTAGAAGGCCAACCTTACTTAGATGGAGGATGTTCTTGTGCCATTCCATATCAATGGGCTTTGGATCAAGGCTACAAAAAGATTATTGTCGTTCGTACTCGAGATCAAGAATTTCGTAAACCAGCCGATGATAACCATGGCGGATTGATTCATCGCTGGTATCATCGCTATCCCGAACTTGCCGATCGACTTACGGAAAGTGAAGAACGTTATAATCGCCAATGTAATGAGTTAGAACAACTGCGAAAAGATGGTCGGATTTTTGTGATTTACCCCAGCAAACCGATTGATATTGGTCGCTTGGAAAGAGACACAAGTCGGCTTGGTGATATTTATTATTTGGGTTATAATGATGCTAAAAATAAAATGAGTGCGCTAAAAGCTTATTTAAACAAGGAGGAATTCCATGAATTGTCCTAATTGTGGTCATAGAAATGATGATCGACGTCGCTATTGCGAAAAGTGTGGAGAATATCTGTTTCCGGAAGATGCTTCTGAAGAAACGAAACAAATTCATCAAGTAGAGACGGTTGTGAAAACGGATCGTAAAAAAGTCTTCCACATGGTTTTGTTGGGGATGATCTGCACGTTGATACTTGTTGGGGGTAGCAGCATTTATTTCATGAATGAAATGCGTGTTGCCAAAGATGCCGAAATTACACAACTTAAAAAAGACAAAAAAGCTTTAAATAAAGAAATCAAAACTTTGAAGAAGAAACAAAACACCAATGAAAACAGCTATGATAAACAAATTTCTTCTTTAAATGAAGAAAATAAAAAACAAGCTCAGGAAATTGTGGATTTGGAAAAGAAAAATGCGAAACTTCAAAAACAGATTGATGAAGGTTCCGTACAAAAAGAAGATACGTCAAAAAAAGATGCAGATAACTAATCTGCATCGTATTTTTTTATTCGACTTCAAAAATAGCTTCAATTTCAACCGGTGCATCAAGAGGTAGCTGGTTGATTCCTACAGCTGTACGAGCATGTTTGCCGGCTTCGCCAAAAATATCAAAAAGTAGTTCACTTGCTCCATTTGTGACAAGGTGTTGTTGGTCAAATCCTGTCTTACTGGAAACAAAGGCTTGTAGTTTGACGACGTTTTTTACACGGTCTAAATCTTTTAAATGATATTTAAGCGCCGATAACATATTGATAATACATAAGCGTGCACATTCTTGACCTTGTTCTAATGTGAGTTGGTCACCAAGTTTTCCGGTATAGGCTAAACTTCCATCCAGTTTACAAGGTAATTGGCCGGATACAAAAAGTAAATTTCCTACTTGTTTAACGGGAATGTACATAGCTTTAGGGGCTGAACTTTCAGGAAGGGTAATTCCTAATTCTTCGATTCGTTTTTCGTAATTCATATCGTTCCTTCTTTCTGTGTTTTTACTATAGGGCAAGACTGCTTTTATTGTCAACTGAGGGATTTTATAAGATAATAACTATATATTTTTGTGGGGAGGATGAAGTATGCGAGATTTTAGTCATGTGAAGAATATGATTGTTAAAATCGGTTCTTCTTCATTATGTAATGCCGAAGGGAATATCGATACAGAAAAAATTCTCGGCTTTATTGAACAGATTGCCAAGATTCGACGTCAGGGAATTCAGATTGTTTTGGTGAGCAGTGGGGCGATTAAAACAGGTGTAGAAATGATGCATTTAAAGAAAAAGCCCGTTCATCTTCCGGATAAGCAGGCCCTTGCAGCAATTGGTCAAGCCAGCTTGATGCGTATCTATGATGATTTATTTGGTTTATACCATATTAAAAGTGCACAGATTCTTATGAACCATGATGATTTCGATGATCGGAAACGCTGTTTGAATTTTTATAATACGATGCAGTCTTTGATTCGCTATGATGTCTTACCCATTGTCAATGAGAATGATACTTTAGCCGTGGATGAAATCAAAGTTGGTGATAACGATACGATGGCAAGTTTACTTGTACCAATTGTGAATGCGGATCTCGTCGTTTTAATCAGTGATATTGATGGCTTGTATGATGCCAATCCGCATACCAATCCCAATGCCCAATTTATCTCGGAAGTTCATGGAATTACGCCCCAAATCAATGCGATGGCAACCGATACCAATACATCCATGGGAACGGGAGGCATGGTCACGAAATTGAAAGCCGCAAAAATCTGCAATGCCTATGGTTGTGATATGGCGATTGTGAATGGCGATACCCCAGATGTTTTAGTGGATTTGATGGATGGAAAAGATGTTGGAACCTTGTTTTATGGGGATAGTGGACGAAACTTAAATGCTCGTCAACATTGGATTCTGTATCAAAGTTGGGCGAAGGGAAATATTGTGATTGATCAAGGGTGTAAACGCGCCTTACTGAAACATAAGAGTTTATTGCCTTCTGGTATTGTTTCTGTCTCGGGAACTTTTACGATGTCTTCGGTGGTGGATATCATCGATCAAAAAGGTACTTTGATTGCCAAAGGCATTGTGAATTATGCGAGTGAAGAAATTAACCAAATAAAAGGATTGAAGTCAAAAGAAATCGAAAGTGTATTATCGTATTGTGATTATGAAGAAGTGATTCATGCCAATAATATGGTATTGGTCAAGGAGGAAAACCATGATTGAAGATATTTTAACTGAAGCCAAACAAGCTTGTCGCTCCTTTCAATTGGTGGATACGCAAACCAAAATCCAAGCTTTGGACGCCATCGAACAAGCTTTACGTAATGAGAAACAGCGCATTCTTCTGGCAAATCAAAAGGATTTGGATGCCGCAAGAAAAAATGGTATGCGACCAGCTATGTTGGATCGATTGATGTTGAACGAAGAAAGAATTGATCAAATGGCGGATGGTGTAGCTATGGTTGCCCAGCTAGATGATCCTATTGGACAGGAAATTCGTACGATTCATCGTCCGAATGGACTGGATATTCATCAAGTTCGTATCCCTATTGGAACCGTTGGTGTTGTCTATGAAGCTAGACCCAATGTGACGGTAGATATTGCGGCTATCTGCTTAAAAACCAATAATGTTTGTATTTTAAAGGGTGGAAAAGAAGCTTTCTATTCTAATCAGGTTTTAAGTAAAGTGATGCAAGAAGCGGTTCAAGATATCCTTCCTGTCAATCCCATCTACAGTATTGAAAAGATGGATCATGCCGTGGTGACAGAGTTGATTTGTGATCGGAATCATGTAGATGTTGTCATTCCGCGAGGGGGAAAAGGATTGATTTCCCATGTCGTAGAAAATGCAAAAGTGCCTGTTATTGAAACAGGAGCTGGCTTATGTCATCTTTATGTCGATAAGGATGTCAACTTGGATATGGCTGTTGAGATTGCCGTCAATGCGAAAACGCAGCGACCAAGTGTTTGTAATGCGATTGAAACAATTCTTGTACATAAGGATATTGCCGAAGCTTTTTTAACCCAGTTAAAACCACGATTTAAAGCCGTAAAGATTTATGGAGATGAAAGAAGTTTAAAGGTTTTAGATGGCCAATTGGCAACAAAAGAAAATTATGGAACCGAATACGATGACATGATTTGTAATGTGAAAGTAGTTGCGGATATCGATGAAGCTATTGAACATATTTATACGTATTCGACCAAGCATTCCGAATGTATTGTTACGGAGAATAAGGAAAACGCAAGCTATTTTATGGATGCCTTGGATTCAGCTTGTGTATATCAGAATGCCTCAACAAGATTTACTGATGGGGGACAATTTGGTTTTGGGGCAGAAGTAGGCATTAGTACCCAAAAGTTACATGCCAGAGGACCCATTGGTTTACAAGAAATGACAAGTACTAAATATAAAATCTTTGGCAATGGACAAATACGAAAATAAGGAGCATAAGCTCCTTTTTATATATTGTTCCAGATAGGATTTAAGGCATCAAAGAATTCTGTCATATTGGTTTTTTTCGTTGCGAAATAACGTTTGAAACTCTTGCTGTCATTACAGTGAACTAAGATGGAATCTTTTTGCCGTGGATAATGAATGGGAACGATTTTTTCAATGCGTTCATCTTGTCCAATCGTACAGAGAATGGTTTCACTTTGTTGGGCAAGATAATTTAATCCATCTAGTAAAGCTAAGCTGTCTAAATAGATGCATGTTTCTACATAAGCGCGATGATCTTTTATCTGGTATAAAAAGAAGGCACGCAATTCATCGTTTTCTTTGATTGTGAGTGCTTGATACCGATTGGCAGTGGCATAGGCAAGTTTTTGTTCCCATTCTTCTTTTGTATAAAGAATACTTGCTTCAAAATACGATAAGAATTTTTGATATAGTTCGTAAGTATCCTTATTTGAATGAAGAATGGTGCCATATACTTTTTGGGATAAATCCTTAGCTTGAATTTGAACCCGCTTGCTAGTAGAAATTCGTTCGAAGCCATGATGTAAAAACAGCAAAGGAAAGTTTGTGGTACAAAAGGTAAAGAATGTTGTATAGCTGGCTTGCTCTAAACAAGCTTTCAACAACGTCGAAAAGTGCCCTTTTTGTTGGTAGTCGGGATGGGTTGCGGCCATGGTAATTTGATTGACGGCCACTTTTTTTCCTTGGATGCAGACGGCATGACTTTCCATTTGAATAACGGAGACTAGTTGCTCTCCAATATAGAAACAATACATATCTTCTGGTTGAAATTGATAGAGCATCCAATGTTGAATTTGTTCGGATGTCATATGCAACAAGGCCTTTTCTAATAGGGTTTGTACTTCTGCTTTATTTCTAGGATGATGCTCAATCATTGGAATCCTCTTCTGTTTCCGTATATTCGGCATCTATGGCATCTTGTTTTGGTGGATTGCTTGTATAGTTGGATGTATCGTCATTTGTAAAGGTATATGTATGGATATTTTTACGAACTCTCCATCCAAATAATAAACTCACAATATAGATGATGATGAATACGGGAATTAGAAAAGGCAGTAATTTAATAAATAATAATAAGATTAGAAATAATACGAGATAGAATGCGATTAATTCCATGAGGACCTCTTTCTAAATGGGACGTTCCATTTCAATGGTTTCTAAGAATTCCGGTTGGACTTGACCATTGGATAATTCTTGAATATCTGTTGTAATGTCGTTTTGCGAAATAAATTGATATTCGACTTTTTCCTGGTAATCTTTCCATGTGACTTCAATCTCATGACTGCGAAAATAATGATCGAATTTTCCAATCAAGTCATAAGGGAAAAAGATGCGATATCGAGATACCATTTGGGATTCGGTTAGGGTGGCTTTGTTTAGCGCTTCTTGTACACTGGAACTATAGGCGCGTACTAAACCTCCGGTTCCTAATTTGGTTCCGCCAAAATAGCGAACAACAACGGCTAATATATCTTGCATTTCATGATGTAGTAAAACATCTAACATGGGATGTCCCGCTGTTTGACTGGGTTCTCCGTCGTCATTGGAACGAACGATGGAGCCAATGATCATGGCACTGCAATGATGGTTTGCCTGCGGATGTTCTTTTTTTATAAGACGCAAATACTCTTTTGCTTCGAGTTCATCATTTGTACGATGTAAGTAAGTAATAAACTTACTTTTTTTGATTTCTATGGTTGAACTACAGTCTTCTAAGATTCTTGGCATAAAGCCATTCTAACGTGTTTCATACGACTTTGCAAGAAAGCTAAAAAAGCGCCTTTTTGAATACAATAAGAAAAAAGCTCATCCAAATGATGAGCTTTTAAAGTTCTTTGTATTCGCCTTCAATATAGTCGTCTGATTGATCAGCTTTTTTGATAAAAGAATTGATACGATGTTGCGTGATCCATAATACAAGACCTTGGATGATCAAAAGTACACCACTGATTTTTAATACAGTTTGGGCTGACTTGATAGGACTAAAGAAGAAGATACAACCGATGATTAAGAGGATGGCGCTATAAATGAGACCACCTTTCCATTTGTCATAGCCATAGTCTTTTTGAATCAAACTGGCTTGAATATGTATGACGGCATTGAAAATAAGAATAATACCTGTACAAATGGAAGCTGTCTTAATAATAAAATGCGGGTTTCTAATTAATAAGAATCCGATGGCACATAGAAAGACGCCAAAAATCAAAGGGATACTTGATAAATTGAGACGGCGAATAAAAAATACATATAATTGATAAGCACCGAAAAGAATTAATATGCCACCAATCACTTTAATACAAGTGGTTAGAATAGATATATCAAAAATAATGAGTGCAAGTCCGATTAGAATATAAAACAGGGCGCCAAGAATGATTTCTTTTTGGCTTTCTTTGAGAAATGTTTTCATGATTCTCACCTCTTACTTTTAGTATACGCTTCTTTCGATAAATCCCGATATACAGATGAAAGAAATTGTTGGAGTTCACCAAAATTGCAGGGTTTTTGGGGTTGGAGTATACTAGGAATAACTATGAGAGGTGACAAAAATGAGAGCAGTAGTTTTAGTAGAAAACGGATATGAAGAATTAGAGACCATGGGTCCCATTGCTTTATTAAAAAGAGGTGGCATAGATGTAGATCTTGTACGCTTGTGTACCGAAGAGGCAGTAGGGCGATTTGGTATTCAATATACCCCATCTATCTATTATGCGGATTATGACTTTGATAAGGCCGATTGTTTAGTCGTTCCTGGGGGACCACAACATGCCACGATGCGGAAAAATCCTGTGGCATTGAAATTGATTCATGAATTTGCGGAAAATAAAATGATTGGAGCTATTTGTGCAGCTCCAACGATTTTAGGTCAAGAAGGTTTATTAAAAGGTAAGAACTATACTTGTTTTGCGGCGATGAATGATGACTTTGGCGGTACATTCCATTCGGCTTATGTTGTTAGAGATGGCAATATTGTTACAGCTTGTTCGGCAGCAGCCAGTGTGGAGTTTGGTTTTGCGTTGTTGGAGCTCTTATGCGGAAAAGAACATACCGACAAGGTAAAGGAGTCAGTTTATTATGGATTTGATCACTGAGTTTATTCGAAGTGGTGAAAAAAAGCGTCAAACGGGTGGTATTGGATTAGAAGTTGAACATTTTGTGTTGCATAAGAAAACAGGATTACCTATGCCTTATGCAACGATTGAAGAATTGTTTAAATTACTGGAACTAGACTATCCCCAAGCGGTCTATGAAGCTGGTCATTGTGTGGCTTTAGAAAATGAAGAGACTTTGATTACTTTGGAACCTGGTTGTCAATTGGAATTGTCGTTTTTGTATACGGCGGATTTAAAACGAATTCAAACCGCTTATCAGAAAGCCATGAAACCAATTGAAGAATTTGTTGATGAAAAAGGTTATGAAATTGTCTATGCAGGTGGCTTGCCAACAGTAGATGTGGATTCCTTTCCTAGAATTCAAAAAGCTCGTTATGCCTTGATGGAAGCATATTTTCAAAACCATGGAACAAGAGGCAAGGAAATGATGAAAGGAACGGCAGCGGTTCATGTTTCCGTTGACTATGCGGATGAAAAAGATTATGTAAAGAAAATGCGTATGGCTAATCTCTTGCATCCGGTTTTTGCCTTTCTCTATTTTGATTCCTGGTACTATGCTGGTAAAAAGAATACGGATCTTTTATTGCGGGATTCAATTTGGCAAGGTACAGATCCCGATCGTTGCCGCATTGTGGATGATTTATTTGCGGATGATTTTGGCTATCAAAGCTATGCCAATTATGTTTTAAACGCTCCATTGATTTTGATGCATACCAAGGAAGATGCCTATCTTTCTGTGCAAGATAAAACGTGTCGCGAAGTCGCAAAGGAATATGGTTGGTCAGATCAAGCCATTGCGCATTATCTCTCGATGGTTTTCCCGAATATTCGAACGAAAAACTTTATTGAAATTCGCAGTGCAGATTCAATGCCTTTGAATGAAACCATGGCTTATTGTGCTTTTTTGAAAGGCTTATTTTATCGCGGTGAAACAGTGGAAAAATATGCGGGTCTGGCTCATTCCATTGATGCCATACATGCAACGATCGCATCAATTCGTAAAGATGGATGGCAAGCGGATGTTTATGGTTACCGTTGTGATGTATTTTGCGAACAATTATTAGAAGATGCTAAAAAAGGACTGGATGAAGAAGATTTACTTCTGTTAGCTCCATTAGAAAAACGTATTCTTCAAAGGAAACATATAGGCGAATTATGAAAATAGAAGACGAATATCGAACATATATTGAACAGCACATGGTTGAATCAAAAATGAGTGCTTTAGAAATCAATAATGCCATTATTGATAGTGAATTGAATGCAGGTGGAAATAATTATACACATACGTTGCATATTCCCAAGTTTTTTACGCAAGAAGATAAAAAAATCTTTCAAGAGATCGTATCGGTCACTTATGCGATTTTTGAAAAAGTGATTCAAGCCTATCGCAAAGATGAGAAGGTGCGTGCTTTATTCCCATTTTCTCAAACATTAGAGGATTTGATTCTATGTCAACCGAGATATAAAGAAGCTATTCCGATTTGTCGCATTGATATTTTTTATAATGAAGAAACCAAGGATTTTCATTTTTGCGAGTTTAATACCGATGGTACAGCAGCAATGAATGAAAATGAAAGATTGAATCAAATCTTTTCGATGCATAACATCTTACAAAAAGATAAGCGGCACTATGAATTTTTGGAGCTGGTGCAAGCTTGGGCTAAAGCTTTTTTGTCCATTGCCAAAGAAGATCCAAAAGTACCAGATAAACCAATGATTGCGATTGTAGATTTTTTAAATCATGCGTATTTAAATGAATTATATGTTTTTCAAGAAGTGTTTAAAGCGTATGGTTGTACTTGTGAAGTCTTAGATATTCATGATCTTGTCTATGAAAATCATCGTTTACTTTCTAAACATACCAAACGTCCTATCGATATGATTTATCGTAGAGCGGTCACCTCAGATATTATGGAAGACTATGCCAATTGCCAGGCTTTTATTCAAGCTGTCCAGGAAGACACAGTTTGCCTGGTGGGGGCTTTTCAAACCCAGATCGTCCATCATAAAGAAATTATGAAAGTTCTTTTTCATCCTTATCTGCAAAAATACTTTACAGAAGCGCAGAAAACTTTTATTGCCAAACATTGTCCCGCTACATATGAATTAGATGATTCTTTACCGATTGATTTGAAAGATAAAGACCAATGGATTATTAAACCAAAAGATTCTTATGGCGCTAAAGGTGTTTGGGCTGGGGTCGATTTGGATCAAAAACAATGGGAGAAGGTAGTAGCTGATTTTAAGAATAAAGATTACATTGTTCAAAGCTATATTTCTCCGTATAAGACATGGAATATAGATCTAGCCCGCTCGGATCATTTTCAGCGCTTTACGAATATGACGGGCCTATATACTTTTAATGGTCAATTTGCGGGGGTTTATTCGCGTTTGAGCGATTCAGGAATTATTTCTTCGCAATACAACGAGCGTACGATTCCAACTTTGTTTGTGGTATAATGAGCCTGAATTGAGGAGTTATTATGGGAAAAAGAATACGGGTTTGGTTTATTCGAATTCTGGCACTTGTGATTGTCATATTGATGATCTTGTCTCTGGGAATGAATATTTTTACAGGACAAAAATCAAGTAAAGAAGACCAAACAGAACAAACAAGTCAAACAAAGAAAAAGAAATCAAAATATACCTATGTTGCAGCAGATTCAAAATTTCATTTGGATGGTGTTGATCAGGATTTATTGTTACCAAAGGGTATGACGGTTAAATCGCAAACGACAAATGAAAAATCGAATGCCAAAATCTATACGTTTAATGGGGTTCAATACGATGATATTTCTGCCTCACTTGTGATTAGTGTAGCCGAAAGCGGCAAAGGTGCTAATATGGATTCCATTCCGATGGTGGGTATGGAAGAAATGGCTGATGGTTTAAAAAACAATGGTGAGTACAGCAATTCCAACTATATTACGTTCCGCGGAAAATCAGATAATTATTTGGAGCAGGTTCAAACGATTATGGATGGAGATACGCAATATAAATATGAGATTGATTACAATATTTATGATGTGGCGAATAAGAACTATTATATGATTTCTTTATTCTTATTGAATCCAACCAATCCTAGTAAAACGGATCGTTTACGTTTGGATCGTATGGGAAAAGAAATGATGTCTAAGACAAGTTATATGGCACAAGATGTCTATTCTGAGTTTGCCTTACCAGCTGAAAAAGAAAACGAATTTAATCATTTAAAATAGAAAAAGGCCTGTGTGAAGTGAACCCCAAAAGTTGAACAAAGTAAAAGTTCAATTTAGGAGGTTCACTTTTTATATGAAATTAACAGAAAAACAGAAGA
>OIWK01000017.1_pt1 | contig 138573 bp, 141 predicted proteins | sample 1587401 | NCBI WGS metagenome assembly OIWK01 (sample SAMEA3888911, study PRJEB22519) | human gut metagenome | biome: human gut; feature: human-associated habitat; material: faeces | place: Denmark | collected 2009 | reverse complement strand
CAGGAGCGCCCACGCGGGCAGCACGGGCCGCACGCGCCGGCGCAGCCCCCGCCACAGCCAGAGGGTCTGTCCCCACAGGGCCGCGCTGGCCGCCGCGGCCGGCAAACAGAAATAGATGTCCCTTGCCATACTATGTAACAGCCACGCCCCGCCTGCAAGCGTAAAAACGACGGCCAGCAGCGAGGACAAGGCCGTCAGGCGCACGTCGCCCAGGGCATTGCAGCCCGCCAGCAGGCAACGGCTCACCGCGCAGGCGGGCAGGCAGGGCAGGTACGCCCAGAGGGCCAGCGTCACCTGCCGCACCCCCGTGGCGTCGAATTCCCCGTGATGCAGCAGCACGTCCACAAGGCAGGGGCCCACGGCCCACAGACCCGCCGCCGCGGGCAGGGACAAAAGCGTGGCCCAGCGCAGGGCCAGGGCCATGTCCTGCCGGAAGGCGGCAAAATCCTTTTCTCCGGCCAGGCGGCTCAAACGCGGCAGGCTGGCCATGCCTAGGCAGGCCCCGATGAGGCCCAGCGGCAGTTCCAGCAGACGTTCGGCATAGTACAGGCCCGCTATCTGGCTGCCCGCAGCCAGGCCCATGGCCGCCAGCATCACCAGCTGCGGTGCGGCCGCCCCCAGCAGGCCCAGGGGCAGGCGCCCCAGACAGCCCCACAGCTCGCGGCCGGAGGGCACAGCGGCCGGGCGCTTCGCCTTGGCTGCGGGAAAGACATGGCGGGCATAGCCCCACTGGGCCAGCCACTGGGCCAGGCCCCCGGCGCTCATGCCCGCGGCCAGGGCCGCCGGCACTGCCTCCGCCCCGCCCGCCCACCAGCCCGCCAGCATGGCGCTGATGACCACCACATTGAAGATGACGGGCGAAAGCGCGGGCAGCCAGAAGACTTCGCGGCAATGCAGCACCGCCATGCCCAGGGCCGCCAGCCCCGCCAGCAGCACATAGGGCAGGCAGAGCCGGAGCAGCCTGCTGCCCTCCGCCAGGGCCTCGGGGGAAAGGGCGGGGGCCAGAAAGGCCAGCAGCTGCGGCGCCGCCAGCATGCCCAGCAGGACAAGGCCGCCCAGCGCCAGCACGAGACGCCGGAGCAGGCCGGAGGCCAGAGCGGGCAGCAGCTCCTCCCGGCCATGCGCGACATCGTGCCGCACCAGCCAGGCCGTGAGCGTCATGGACAGGGAGCCTTCGCCCAGCAGGCGGCGCAGCAGATGCGGCAGGCGCAGGGCCGCCACCAGGGCATCGGCCACCGGCCCGCAGCCCACCAGCCAGGCCATGCCCATGTCGCGCACCAGCCCCAGCAGGCGGGAAAACAGGGTGAACAATGCCAGCATCCCCGCCGTGCGGGCCATACGGCCACCGCCGGAAGGACGGGGAGCATCGCCATGCGAAAGGCTCATGGGCACATCCTTAATAAAAGACGTCCCGGTACCGGCTGGGACCGGGACCGGGCGCACGACACACCGAAAAAGCCTCCGGCAGGAAACGTTCCCCTGCCGGAGACGGCGGCGTCACGGTCTGTGCGGATCGCTTTCCGTACGCCAGGCCTGGACAGCGGCCCGGACGGCGGCGTCCTTTTCCTCGGGCATGTCCTTGAACTGCTCGGCAAAGACATGGATGCGCGTGCCGCCACGGGGCACGAACAGGCCCTTGACGCGGCACCAGCAGGGGGCCAGCACGGTCCACAGGTCTTCCAGCACGGTGTTGGTGATGGTCTCCATGAAGGACTGGTGGTTGCGGAAGGCGAACATGTACAGCTTGAAGCTCTTGGATTCCACGCACAGCTGGTCCGGGATGTACTCCACGGTGATGGTGCCCATGTCCGGCTGTCCCGTCACCGGGCACAGGGAGGTGAACTCGGGAAAGGTGATGCTGATGACGTACGGGCGCCGGGGATAACGGTTGGGGAAGGATTCCAGCAGCGCCGTGCTGGGGCCGCCCTGCAATTCGGGCATCTTGCCGGTGCCCAGCACATGCAGGTGCTGCGTCTGGTCCTGGCTGCGGGTGGTGGACATGGAAACTCCTTTGCTGATCTTGCCGGGCACCGGGAACGGGCCGCGGCTGCCGTCCTTGTAACTTATTGTGCTTGCCGCTACAATAGCGGCCGTCATCTGCCGTTTTGGCAGTCTGTGGAGGATGCATGAAACTTTCTGTTGCCTTGCGCGCCTGTTCCGCCGGGGGCCTCATGCCCCTTTCCGTGGCCCGGGTCGCAGGGATGCCCAGCCATCGTCTGGCGTCCCCGCTGGTGCGCCAGTGTCCCTTCATCCCTGTGGGCACCGGCCTGTATGATGCGAACCATGTGGAGCTGCTGCGCGTCACGGGCCGCTGCTGGCTGCCCGCCGATGACGGCGGCCACGCCCTGCAATGCCTGATGACCCGCGCCCTGGCGGATCTGCCCGTGGGCGAGATCAGCCTTGAGACACGGCGCACGGGCCGCGCCCTGGCCTGGGTGACCCTTTCGGACAAGGGCTCCCAGGGCATGCGTGACGATACCAGCGGCCCGGCCATGGCCGCCCTGGTGGCCGACGCCCTGCCCCTGTGCCACAGCCAGGGCTTCCTGCTGCCCGACGACGCGGTGCAGCTGCGCGCCCTGCTGGTGGATCTGGCCCTGAACCAGGGCTATGACATCATCTGCACCAGCGGCGGCACGGGCGTGGGCCCGCGCGACATCTCGCCGCAGGTCACGTCCGCGGTGCTGGACTATCCCCTGCCCGGCTTCAGCATGGCCATGATGCAGGCCAGCCTGGCCAAGACGCCCCACGCGGCCATCTCGCGTGCGGTGGCCGGCGTGCTGGGACAGAGCATCATCATCAACCTGCCCGGCAGCCGCAAGGCCGTCGTGGAAAATCTGGAAGCTGTCCTGCCCGCCCTGCCCCATGCGCTGGACAAGTTGCACGGCGATCCCGCCGACTGTGGAGGTTAATCCCTGATGAAACTGCCCCGATTCACCCTGCCCCGTTTTTCCCTGCCGTCCTGCCGTCCCGGGGATCTGTGCCGACGCTTTTCCGTCCGCGGCTTCGTCTCCTTCTGCCGCATGATCCGCATCGAGCATTCCATCTTCGCCCTGCCCTATGCCTGGGCCGGTTCGGTCATGGCCGCCGGCGGCATGCCGCCGTGGGACAAGCTCATCCTGCTGACCATCGCCATGGTGGGCGTGCGCTCCTTCGCCATGGGCATCAACCGCATCTTCGACCTGCCCTTTGACCGCGAGAACCCCCGCACCGCCAATCGCCATCTGGTCACCGGCGAGATCAGCGTGCGCCAGGCCTGGGTCTTTTCCCTGGTCATGGCGGCCATCTTCGTCCTGGCCTGTGCGGCCATCAACACGGTCTGCCTCGTCCTTTCGGTGCCCGCCCTGATCTTTGCCGCCGCCTACAGCCTGACCAAGCGCTTTTCGGCCATCTGCCACTTCTGGCTGGGGGCCACCCTCGGCCTGGCGCCCCTGGCCGGTGCCCTGGCCGTGAATCCCGAGGCCCTGGGACTGGGCCCCGTCATGCTGTTCTTTGCCGTGACCTTCTGGGTGGGCGCCTTCGACATCTACTATTCCTTCCAGGACTATGACTTCGACGTGGCCTTCCGTCTCTGCTCCGTGCCCTCGGTCTACGGCCCGGACACGGCCCTGGCCATCGCCGGTTTCTCCCATGCCGTCACGTCCATCTTCCTGTTCCTGACCGGCATCGCCGCCGGGCTGGCCTGGCCCTGGTATGTGCTCTGGGCCGGCGTGTCCGCCATCCTGTTCTGGGAGCACCATCTGATGCGCCCGCAGGACCTCAGCCGCGTGAACATGGTCTTCTTCACCCTCAACGGCATCATCTCGCCGCTGGTGCTGGTGGGCGTCATCCTGGGAGTGGTGCTCTAAGATGCCGCGCAAGAAACAGTACCAATGGGATGCGGAGACCAGCGGCCAGGAGGCCCCCGAACAGCTCAGCCGCTCGGCCAAAAAGCGCCAGAGCTCGGCCCTGCAGGATCTGGGAGCCGAGCTGACCAAACTGCCCGTCAGCGAGCTGGACAGGCTGCCCCTGACGCCCGACCTGCTGGAGGCCCTGCGCCTGTATGCCCGCATCAGCAACCGCGAAGGCAGGCGCCGCCAGCTCCAGTTCATAGGCCGCCTCATGCGCGGGGTGGACGCCGGGCCGCTGGCCGAAGCCATCGAGGCCCGCAGGAATGGCCAGCAGGCCGATGCCGCCCGCCTGCATCTGGCCGAGCAGTGGCGGGAAAAACTGCTCTCCGCTGCCGAGGCGGACGTGGATGCCCTTCTGGCCGCCTTCCCCTGGCCCGATGCCGAAGCCGCGGGGCGCCCGGAGCTGGAAAAACTGCTGGCCGAAGCCCGCAGGGAAGATGACCGGCGCCCGCCCCATGCCCGCCGCGCCCTCTTCCGGGGCATCATGCGCCTGCTGGAACAGCGCTGACGGGGCTTCACCGCCGGGCGAAGAAGGGCCGTCAGGTGAAGGATTCCGGCCTATTACAGGCAAGGGGATATTTTCTCGGCAAAAAATGAAAAAATCGCTTGACCCCGGCGGACTTTTTCCGTAGAAGTTCTCTTCGTTGAGCGCGCCCTTGTAGCTCAGTCGGTAGAGTGCATCCTTGGTAAGGATGAGGTCACCAGTTCAATCCTGGTCAAGGGCTCCAGAAATTTCAACGCCTGTGGAAACATGGGCGTTTTTTCTTTATCTGCACGAAGGAGCCTGTCATGCAGATCCCCGTCCCGGTCGCCACAGTCGGCCTGCTGGTGCTCTCCAATGTCTTCATGACCTTTGCCTGGTACGGTCACCTGAAGCACAAGAGCATGGCCCTGCCCCTGGTCATCTTCATCAGCTGGTGCATCGCCTTCTTCGAGTATGTGCTGCAGGTGCCGGCCAACCGCATCGGCTACGGCTATTTCAATGCGGCGGAGCTGAAGACCATCCAGGAGGTCATCTCCCTCACGGTCTTCTCGCTCTTCTCCGTCTTCTACCTACACGAGACCCTGCGCTGGAACCATGTGCTGGGCTTCGCCCTCATCGTGCTGGCGGCCTACGTCATCTTCAAGGAATGGTAGCATGGTCAGCACGGCCGTCATCCTTTTCTGCACCTGCGCCGCCTTCGTGGCGGGCTTCATCGACTCCATCGCGGGCGGCGGCGGCCTCATCACCATCCCCGCCCTGCTGCTTTCCGGCCTGCCGCCCCAGCTGGCCCTGGGCACCAACAAGGTGGGCTGCTGCCTGGGCACCGGCGTGGCCATGCTCAATTTTGCCCGCAGCCACCTCATCCTCTGGCGGCTGGCCCTGCTGGGCGTGGGCTTTTCGCTGGCAGGGGCGGCCATCGGCACCGAGCTGGCCCTCTACATCCCGCCCGATCTGCTGGGCAAGGTGCTGGTGGTCCTGCTGCCCTTCGCCATGCTGGCCACCCTCATGCCCAAGAAGGAACAGGAGAAGCCCCAGCTCACCACCGGCCGCCGCTACTGGATACTGGCGCCGCTCTGCTTCCTCATCGTGGGCATCTATGACGGCTTTTTCGGCCCCGGCACCGGCAGTTTCCTGATCCTGGCCCTGCACTGGGTGCTGCGCATCAGCCTCATCGAAGCCTCGGCCACGTCCAAAGTCATGAACTTCGCCTCCAACCTCGGCGCCATGATCCTCTTCATCTGGAACGGCGCCGTCATCTGGAGCATCGGCCTGCCCATGATGGCGGCCAACATCGCGGGCAACTGGCTGGGCAGCCGCCTGGCCATCAAGGTCGGCACCGAGGCCGTGCGCCGCTTCCTCTGGGTCTCGCTCTCCCTGCTGCTGGCCACCCTGGTCTGGCGCTTCTTCATCTCGCCCCATCTGCCCGGCGCCTGATCCTCCCATGCCTGATGCCGGGCCGGCAGCCATGCGCGCCGGCTTTGGGGATGGCGGCCCGAGGCAGACGCAGGGCCTGCCCGTGCGGGCAGCGGAGGAGGATGATGCGGTGCCGGACCATCACGGGAGCGGGCCCCCTCCCTTGCCCCCATACCGGCAGCGTGCTAGAGCAGGAGGAAACCGCCCTTGCGGGCAAAAGGAGTCCTGTATGCTGAAGCGTATCGTTCCTCTCGTTCTGGCTCTCGTCCTCTGCGCCGGTCTGGCCCAGGCCAAGACCAAGGCCCCCGCGACCCAGCTTCCCGGCGACCTGACCCTGGCCGAGGCCCAGAAGGTTCTCGATGCGGCCCTGGTCAAGGCCAAGGCCCAGGGCGTGCCCATGAATATCGCCATCGTGGATGCGGGCGGCAACCTGAAGGCCTTCGTGCGTCAGGACGGCGCCTTCATCGGCAGCATCGACGTCTCCACCAAGAAGGCCGTCACGGCCCGTTACTTCAACATGCCCACCTCCACCCTGGGCGCCGCTTCCCAGCCCGGACAGGAGCTGTTCGGCATCGAGGCCACCAACGGCGGCCTGGTGATCTTTGGCGGCGGTGAGCTGCTGGTCCGTGACAACGTCATCGTGGGCGCCATCGGCGTCAGCGGCGGCAGCGTGGCCGAGGACACCAACGTGGCCAAGGCAGGCGCCGCGGCCCTCAAGTAGCCCCGTACGGCAAAGGCCCTGCGGAACACGCCGCAGGGCCTTTTTTAGTATGCGGAGGGTCTGGGGTGCGGCGGTACGCAAGTCGTCCCTGTGCATGCCATGAGCACGACAGGCAGCAGCGCCATCAGGGAAAAAGCCTCCGTGCGCGCAGGCAGGCCCGACACGAAATCCCCGTCCGTTCCCGGGCCTTCGAAACGCCCCCCGTTCGCGCAGACTGGACGGCCGTGCGCCCCCCGCAACAGGCGGCAGCGCTCAGGACTTCACCGGCGTTCCTCTGCCACGCCCGGAAGGGCGGACACCGCCTTTCCCGCGTTCCGCCGGATCGTCCAGCTGCGGCAGGGCCCCGCCGGCGATGGCCCACAGATAGAGCGAGGCCAGCGAACCATAGGGAGAGAAACGCCTGCGGTAGCGCTCGAAGCGTTCCCGCGGCATCTCTTTGTGCCGGTAGAGCATGCGCAGGCCGCGCCGGATGGCCAGATCGTCATAGCTCAGGATGTCGGGCCGCTGCAGGGAGAAGAGCAGCAGCATCTCGGCCGTCCAGACGCCGATGCCGCGCAGGGCGGAAAGGCGGCGGCAGACTTCGGCGTCCTCCAGGGCGGCCATGCCCGGCAGATCCAGTTCCCCGTCCACCACCTGCCGCGCGATGCCGCGCATGTAGTCCACCTTGCGCGCGGAAAGCCCCAGGGCCTGCAAGGCCGCCTGCGGCCGGGCCAGCAAATTTTGCGGCGTGACCTCGCCCAGCAGGCCGCACAAACGTCCCCAGACCGTGCGCTGGGCCGCCATGCTGATCTGCTGGCCCGTGATGGCATGCATCAGGGCCTGGAAAAGATCCGGCATGACCTCCCGCCGTACCGGACCGATGGCCTGCATGGCCGCTGCCAGCTTTTTGTCCTTGCGGGCCAGATGATCCACGGCCGCCTGATCGTAACGGAAAAAATCCCCTTCCGGCATCCTCCTGCCTCCCTCATCTGTCCAGCCTCGTCCGGCCATTGTCCCTCTCCTCCTGATGTCGCAGCACGGACAAAAAGCCAGCGCGCCGCACAGGGCTGGAGGAGGATGCCCTGCTCCCGTCACCCATGCCGCTGCCGGCATGCCAGCAAGAGAGGGCCCGGCATGACCGGCCGGCAAAACGGCCGCCGGATGTCCGCATGAGCGGCCCGGACATCTGGGGAAGCCGGGCTCCTTCCCCCCAAAAGCACAAAAGGACGGGAAAAGATCCCGTCCTTTTTTATTGTCGTCAGCTGCCGGCTAGTTCTTCAGGCTGTGGATGGGGGCCGGGATGCGGCCGCCCAGGCCGATGAAGGCACTGGCGTCGCCCTTGGGCACGGGGATGATGGCCGCCTTGCCCAGCAGGCCGCCGAAGCTCACTTCCTCGCCCACGCCCTTGCCGGGCACGGGGATGACGCGCACGGCCGTGGTCTTGTGGTTGATCATGCCGATGGCCATCTCGTCGGCGATGAGGCCGGAGATGGTGCTGGCCGGGGTATCACCGGGGATGGCGATCATGTCCAGGCCCACGGAGCAGACGCTGGTCATGGCTTCCAGCTTTTCCAGGCTCAGCAGACCGGAGGTGGCCGCCGCCTCGATGCTGGAGTCCTCGGAAACAGGGATGAAGGCGCCGGACAGGCCGCCCACGGACGAGGAGGCGAAGGCGCCGCCCTTTTTCACGGCATCGTTGAGCATGGCCAGCACGGCCGTGGTGCCGGGCGCCCCGATGCTGGACAGCCCCACGCTCTGGAAGATCTCGCCCACGCTGTCGCCCACGGCCGGGGTGGGCGCCAGGGAAAGGTCGGCCACGCCGAAGGGCAGGCCCAGGCGCTGGGCCACTTCGTTACCGATCATCTCGCCCACGCGGGTCACCTTGTAGGCCGTGCGCTTGATGACTTCGGCCACATCCAGCAGGGTCATGGGCCTGCCGCCGTGGCGGCTGTGCTCCAGGGCGCGGTCGATGGCCTTCTTGACCACGCCTGGGCCGGAGACACCCACGTTGATGACCACATCGGGCTCGCCCACGCCCAGATAGGCACCGGCCATGAAGGGCACGTCCTGCGGGATGTTGGCGAAGACCACCAGCTTGGCGCAGCCAAGGCCGCCGCGGTCGGCCGTGGCCTGGGCCACCTTGAGGATCTGTTCGCCCATCAGGGCCACGGCATCCATATTGATGCCGGAACGGGAGGAGGCCACGTTGATGGAGGAGCAGATGCGGTCCGTGGTGGCCAGGGCTTCGGGCAGGGCCTCGATGAGGGCACGGTCACCGTTGGCGAACCCTTTTTCCACCAGGGCGGAAAAACCGCCCAGGAAGTCGACGCCGGCTTCCTTGGCCGCTTCGTCCAGGGCCTGGCAGACGCGCACCATGCCGTCGGGGCCGAAGGGGGCCCCCACCACGGCGATGGGGCTGACGCTGATACGTTTGTTGACCACCGGGATGCCGTACTTGTCGCCCACCTCGTTGCAGACGTTGACCAGCTGAGAGGCATAGCGGTGCAGCTTGGCTTTGACGTTGCCGGTGAAGAGGTCGATGTCGTGGCTGACGCAGTCGAACAGGCTCACGCCCAGGGTCACGGTACGCACGTCCAAATGCTCGTTGCGGAGCATGTTGAGCGTGTTGATAACTTCGCGTTCAGAAAGCATGGATATTCCTTATGATACTTGCGGAGGCGGCCCTGCCGCGCTCCCGGGAAGGGCAGGATCCTAGAAGGAGCCGATGCGGTGGACGGCTTCGAAGATGTCGCGGTGCTGCACGCTGACGCGCAGGCCCTGGGCCTGGCCCTCGCTGGCCAGCTCGCGACGCAGGCGGCCCAGGTCGGCCTTTTCGGGGACCTTGACTTCGAACACGAACAGGGCGTGGTTGCTGTGCTCCTGGCCCAGGACGGCCTTGAGGCTGTCGATGTTGACGCCGTGACGGGCGAAGACGCGGCTCATGGCCGCGATGAGGCCCGGACGGTCGGGACCGTCCACCGTGACCACGAAGGGCTGGCTGACCACGGAATCTTCCCAGCGGCCTTCCACCGCCGGGCGCACCAGCACCGAAAGGTCGAGCTTGGCATCCACCAGGCCCAGGGCCAGCTGGCTGTGCAGGGATTCTTCCGTCACGTTTTCAGGAGCCTGGACGATGAAAATGGCCGCGAACTCACCGCAAAGGATGGTCTGGGTGACCTCGATAATATTGCAGCCGGTCTGCCCGAGGATCTGGCTTACCGCGGAAACGATGCCGGGACAGTCCCGGCCGAGAAAAGAGATGGTCAGTTTTTTCATGCTTGGTCCTTGCGGGGGTTACGTTTTGAAAACGGTAAACTATGATTCAATGGAATTCAAGTATGACTACTTTATCACTTTCCGGGCCGAAAGGCACCCTCCGCCCGCCGGGCCCTCCCGGCCCGGAACCTTGACGGCAGGGCCTGAATGGCATACCTCTAGCCATTCAACCGTTGAGCCCGAAAGCGGGCCGGGCCATGCCCGAAGTCAGGAGTTTGCAGTGGAAAACCGGGAAAAGAGTCCTAAGAAGCAAAAGATCAAGCTGAACACCAAGTCGCAGCACGCCGCCTATTTCATGCCCATGCTTGAGGGTTTTGCCCAGCGCGACATGCTCAACGAAGTCATCAAAAACCGCGTCGTCAAAGCCTGTGACCTGCTGGATGCCGGTGTACCGCTGTTCCCCAATGATTTCCGCAAGGAACATGCCGTCAGCTGGGTGCTGGACAATTTCGGCAGCCTGAGCGCCGAAGAGCTGGAGGCCAAGGGGGACGTGTTCGCCATCGCCGGCCGCATCGTCTCGCTGCGCTCCTTCGGCAAGGTGGCCTTTTTCCACCTCATGGACGAGAGCGGCCGCATCCAGTGCTATGCCAGCCGCGAAGAGCTGCCCGCAGATGTCTATAATGTCGTGAAGAAGCTGGACGTGGGCGACATCGTCGGCGTGTCCGGCCATCTTTTCCACACCAAGACGGGCGAGCTGACCATCTCCTGCCGCAACCTCAAGCTCATCACCCGCTCCATGCGCCCCCTGCCGGAAAAGTATCACGGCCTCAAGGACATGGAGACCCGCTACCGCCAGCGTTATGTGGACCTCATCGTCACCGAGCGCGCCCGCGAGATCTTCCGCAAGCGCAGCATGATCGTGAGCGAGTTCCGCCGCTTCCTCGAGGAGCGCGGCTTCATGGAAGTGGAGACCCCCATGATGCAGGCCGTGGCCGGCGGTGCCGCCGCCCGCCCCTTCGAGACCTACCACAACGCCCTGGACCTCAAGCTCTACATGCGCATCGCGCCCGAGCTCTACCTCAAGCGCCTGCTGGTGGGCGGCTTCGAGAAGGTCTTCGAGCTCAACCGCAACTTCCGCAACGAAGGCATCGACACCCGCCACAACCCGGAGTTCACCTCCTGTGAGTTCTACTGGGCCTATGCCAACTTCCATGACCTCATGGACCTGACCGAAGAGCTCTTCGCCCGTCTGGCCCGCAAGGTCTGCGGCGGCACGGTCATCACCTACCAGGGCCAGGAGATCGACCTCACCCCCGGCAAGTGGACCCGCATGTCCTTTTACGAATCACTGACCAAGATCGGCGGCCACAGCCCCGAATTCTACAACGACTACAACAAGGTGCGCGACTACATCCGCAGCCGCGGCGAAAAGGCCACCGACAGCGAGAGCCTGCCCAAGCTGCACGCCAAGCTCTTTGACCTGGATGTGGAAGAGAAGCTGATCCAGCCCCACTTCATCTACCACTACCCCACCGAGATCTCGCCCCTGTCGCGCCGCAACAACGAGCATCCCGACCTGACGGACCGCTTCGAACTGTTCATCACCGGTCGTGAACTGGCCAACGCATTCTCCGAGCTCAACGACCCCGTGGACCAGCGTCTGCGCTTCGAAGAGCAGGTGCGCGAGAAGGAGGCCGGCGACGACGAAGCCCACGCCATGGACGAGGACTTCCTGCGCGCCCTGGAATACGGCATGCCCCCGGCAGCCGGCGAAGGCATCGGCATCGACCGCCTCGTCATGCTGCTGACGGACTCCGCCTCCATCCGCGAAGTCATCCTCTTCCCGCTGCTGCGTCCGGAGTTCTAAACAAGCATGCGCATGCCCTTTGAGCTGTTCGTGGCGCTGAGATATTTGTTCTCGCGCCGCAAGCAGACCTTCATCTACATCATCTCCATCATGTCCATCCTGGGCGTCGCCCTCGGCGTCGGCGCCCTGGTGGTGGTCCTGGGCGTCTACAACGGCCTGACCACCGACATGCGCGACAAGATCATCGGCGCCAATGCCCACGGCATCGTCATGTCCTATGTGCCCGCGGCCTTCCAGCAGCACCCCGACCTGGTGCGGCGGGTGGAGGCCGTGGAGCATGTGCGCGGCGCCACGCCCTTTATCTATACCGAGGTCATGCTCTCCGCGGCCGGCGGCGTCAAAGGCCTGGTGCTGCGCGGCATCGACCCCGAGAGCGCGCCCCGGGTCCTGAGCATGCTGCGCGAGATCCGCCGCGGCTCCGTGGCCGGCCTGAAGCGCGAGGGCACGCCGGGCATCGTCATCGGCGAGGAACTGGCCAAGCGTCTGGGCATCGGGCTGGGCAGCCGCGTCAACCTGCTCTCCCCCTCGGGCGAAAAGGGCGCCACCGGCTATTCGCCGCGCATCCGCCCCTTCGAGGTGGTGGGCATCTTCAAGACCGGCATGTTCGAATACGACGCCACCCTGGCCTTTGTGGACCTCAAGGCCGCGCGCGACATCCTCGGCCTGCCCGACGGTTTCCTGACCGGCATCGAGATCATGGTGGATGACGTCTACAAGGCCGACGCCATCGCCCGGAGCGTGCAGGACACCCTGGGCTCCCCCTTCTACGTGCGCCACTGGATGGAGATGAACGCCAACCTTTTCGCGGCCCTCAAGCTGGAAAAGATCGGCATGTTCATCCTGCTGACCATGGTGGTGCTCATCGGCTCCTTCTCCATCGTGACCTCCCTGGTCATGCTGGTCATGGAGAAGACACGCGACATCGCCATCCTCATGTCCATGGGCGCCACCCGTTCCATGATCCGCCGCATCTTCATGCTCCAGGGCACCATCATCGGCTTCGTGGGCACCCTGCTGGGCTACGGCATGGGCCTGAGCCTGGGCTGGGCGCTGAAGCGCTACCGCTTCATCAAGCTGCCCGAGAACGTCTACACCCTGGACCACCTGCCCATCATCATCTCCTGGCAGGACGTGCTCATCATCGGGGCCAGCGCCATGCTGCTCTGTTTCCTGGCAACCCTGTACCCGGCGCGGCAGGCCGCACGCCTCGAGCCCGCGGAAGCCCTGCGCTACGAGTGATCAGCGATCATGGCCGAGCTCTACAAATTCGAACATGTGGGCAAGCGGTTCTCCGGCCCGGAGAACCTGGAGATCTTCAAGGATATCAATCTGTCCGTGGAAGAGGGGGAATCACTGGCCATCGTGGGGACCTCCGGCTCCGGCAAGAGTACCCTCTTGCATCTTATGGGGGCTCTTGATACTCCAAGCAGTGGAAAAATCTTTTTTGACGGCCGGGACATGTCCGGGATGACGCCTGACGAGAAGGCCCGCTTCCGCAACAGGACGCTGGGCTTCGTGTTTCAGTTCCATCATCTCCTGCCGGAATTCTCGGCCCTGGAAAATGTGGCCATGCCGGCCCTGATAGGCGGTGCCTGCCGGGCCGATGTGCTGCCCGATGCCCGAACCATGCTGGAACGTGTGGGCCTGGCCCACCGTGTGGAGAGCAAGGTCTCCACCCTGTCCGGCGGGGAGCGGCAGCGGGTGGCCATTGCCCGTGCCGTTTTGCTGCGCCCGCGGGTGCTGCTGGCCGACGAACCCACGGGCAACCTTGACGAAAATACCGGCGAGCAGGTCAGCACCCTGATGCGCGAACTGAACCGCGAGCTGGGCATGACCCTCGTGATTGTCACCCACAACCGCGAGCTGGCCGCCACCATGAATCGCAGTCTGGAACTGAGAGCGGGGACTCTGTATGAAAAAACATTTGCGTAATTGGCTGGGCCTGTTCTGTTTCGCCCTGCTGGCCTTGTGGGCTGCCCCCCTGCAGGCCGCAGGAAACACGGTGCTGGTGTTGCCCTTCCAGGTCACTGCCGGCCCCGAGATGCCCGATGCGGCCCGGGATGTGCCGCAGATCATCGGTACGGAGATGCAGCAGCGCGGCCTTGCCGTCATCCCCATGGACAAGGCCCGCAGCCTGCTGTCTTCCCGCGGCGGCAGCATCGACATGGCCGCCGCCCGCGAACTGGGCAGGAAAGCGGGAGCCGACCTGGTGCTGTTCGGCAGCTTCACGCAGAACGGCGAAGGCTTTTCCCTGCAGTCCCTGCTGGTACCGGTGAACGAAGGCCAGGCCAGGCCCGCCAACTTCGACCGCCCCTCCCTGCTGAGCCTCAACGAATGCGCCGCCGCCATGGCCGGCCAGGCGTCCGGCATGCTGGCCGGTGCCGGTGCCGCCGCCCCTGCGGCCAGCAGCGCTCCCCGCACCGAGCCCACCGACCCCATCGGCCGTGCCGACTTCGTGCCCATGGGCACCGCCAAGGGCGCCCTGGCCGACGTGCAGGTGCGCGGCCTGCAGGTCATGGACCCCGAAGTGGTCCTCATGCGCCTTTCCATCCGCAAGGGCGACACCCCCTCCGCCAATGACATCAACGAAGAAGTCAAGCGCATCTGGGAACTGGGCTACTTCAGCGACGTCCAGGCCCACATGGAAGGCAACGTGCTGGTCTTCACCGTGGCGGAAAAACCCCGCATCGAGAACATCATCGTGGAAGGCAACCACGAGATCGACGCCGAGGACGTGATCGCCGCCATGGGCACCAAGTCCGGCAACGTGCTCAACGAACAGCTCATCGCCGACGACCTGCAGAAGATCAACGAGCTCTACCGCAAGGAAGGCTATTACCTGGCCCGCTCCAGCTACCGCCTGGACAGCCGCTCCGGCGGCCGCGGCGCCGTGCTGGTCATCCAGGTGGAAGAAGGCAACAAGCTCTACATCAAGGAAGTGAAGATCGAGGGCCTGGAGCAGCTGGACAAGAGCGACATGGACAAATACCTGGCCCTCAAGCCCCGCAACATCTTCTCCTGGTTCACGGGCACCGGCGTGCTCAAGGAAGAGCACCTGGAGCGCGACACCAACGCCATCGCCGCCTACGGCCTGAACCAGGGCTTCGTGGACATCCAGGTGGCCGCTCCCGACGTGCAGTACAAGGAAGACGGCATCTATGTGACCTTCAAGGTCCACGAAGGCCCCCGCTACAAGATCCACGACATCAAGTTCGGCGGTGACATCATCGACGAAGAGCAGGCCATGCTGGATGTGGTCGAGATGGACGAATGGAAGAAGGACAACGACTACTTCTCCATCACCGTCATGCAGGAAGACAGCAAGCGCCTGACCAACTTCTACACCGACCGCGGCTATGCCTTTGCCGAAGTGGATACCCGCGTCATGAAGGTGGATGGCGACGAGCCCATGGTGGACGTGGGCTACATGGTCAACAAGAAGGAAAAGGTCTTCATCCGGCGCCTGATGGTCGACGGCAACACCAAGACCCGTGACAACGTCATCCTGCGCGAGATGCGCCTGGGCGACGGCGACCAGTACGACGGCGAGAAGATGCGCCGCTCCGCCGAGCGCCTGAACCGCCTGCGCTACTTCTCCGCCATCGACAGCGAGCTGATCCCCACCGACCGGCCCGACGAAGTGGACCTCAAGATCAAGGTCAAGGAAGACAACACCGGCGCCCTCATGGGCGGTATCGGCTACTCCACCTACTATGACGTGGGCGTGACGGCCTCCATCATGGAGCGCAACCTTTTCGGCCGCGGCTATCAGGTGCAGCTGCAGGGCTTCTTCTCCTGGCGCCGCACGTCGGGCGTGCTCTCCTTCACCAACCCGCGCGTCTACGACACCGACCTGTCCTTCGGCAACGACATCTACTACATTTACGACTACTGGGACGACTTCACCAAGGAAACCATCGGCGACACCATCCGCTTCGGCTATCCCATCGGGGAATATACGTCCGTGGGTCTGGGCTACCGCCTGGAACGATACGACCTGTATGACGTGGATGCCGACGCCTCGCCCTACATCTCCGACTACAAGGGCACCAACTGGACCAGCGCCATTTCCGCCCGCATCCTGCGCGATACCACCGACGACCGCGCCCGTCCCACCAAGGGCACCATCGCCCGCCTGTGGGCCGAATACGGCGGCGGCGGCCTGGGCGGTACCGACAACTTCATCAAGGCCGTGGCCGACTGGCAGGGCTTCTGGTCCATCAATCCCGAGAACACCTTCCACCTGCGCGCCCGCGTGGGCGGCGTGTTCCAGAACACCAGCAGCCGCGTGCCCGTGTTCGAACGCTTCTGGCTGGGCGGCATGGACACCGTGCGCGGCTACTCCTACTCCGACCTTTCGCCCCGCGACGACAAGTACGGCGGCGACCAGATCGGCGGTGACCGCATGGGCGTGCTGAACGTGGAATACATCTGGACCTTCCAGAAGGACATGGGCCTTGCCCTGGTGCCCTTCTTCGATGCCGGTTTCAACATCGACCACAAGACCATGGCCGACGACCTCAACGACAAGATCGTCTATTCCGCCGGTCTGGAGCTGCGCTGGCGTTCGCCCATGGGCGACCTGCGCCTGGCCTACGGCTACCCCCTCTCCAAGGACTATGACGGCGAGCGCGAGCAGGGCCGTCTGGAATTCAGCATGGGCCAGTTCTTCTAGGCCGGGCTGGTCTCCTTCGCGTCAAAAAAGCTCCCTTCGGGGAGCTTTTTTTATGTCGGAAAACAGACGCCTTCGTCCGTCCATCGGGAAATGGCACAGCTAACACTTTGAAAAAACTGTCTCTTTCATGTCATCCATCGCATGGCACACAACCTGCAAAGGATAGGCTGCGGCAAGGTTCCCCTCCCGGGAGCAGCCACCATCCAGCGAGTTCCGTGTCATGGCCAGGAAAAAAGTCACCCCCGCTCCCCGTCCCCAGTCCCCCGGCATGATGGCCCGTATCCTGCCCCCTCTGGGGTTCATCCTGGCCTTTTCCCTGCTGGCGGCCTTTTGCCACACCATCAGTCATGGCGCCGTGCTGTCCCCCGGGCAGCGCTATGAAGCCGCCAAGGAAGACATGGAGCGACTGCGCCGGGACGGCACGCGCGGCATGCAACGCGCCCCCTGGGAAGAGATGGCCGCCGTCTTCCGGGACATCCACCAGGACGCCGCCACCTGGCCCAACCGCCCCGCGGCTTTGTTCAAGGCCGCGGAATGCTACGAAGAGCTTTCCCGCCGCTCCTTCGCCCTGGCCGACGCCCGCAAGGCCGCCGGGACATTCGAGGACGTGGCGCGCCGGCACGGCAGCAGCTGCCTGGCCGACGACGCCCTGCTGCGCGCCGCCCGCATCCGTGCCGGCAGGCTCAAGGACAGCCGGGGTGCGCTGACGCTGCTGGACACGCTTTGCCGGGACTATCCGAACGGTGACATGGCCGCCGAGGCCCGCCGCCTGCGGCAGGAACTTGCCCCGGGCAAGGATGCGGCCCAGCCTTCCGGGCCGCCCGCCCGTCAGATATCCGACGCCCCTCCGGCGGAGGATGCCCGCCAGGCCCTGCAGCGCTACGAGGAAGCCAAGAAGACCATGGAGCTCCTGCGTGCCGACAAGCGCCGTTCCTGCTGGCGCGAACCCTGGGAAAACCTGCGGGGCGATTTCCTGCAGGTCTACCAGAGCCGTCCCGGCGCCACGATCAGTGCGGCGGCCCTGTTCCGTGCCGGTGTCAGTGCCCGCGCGCTGGCCGACTGCTCCCACCTTGCCGCCGACTACCGCACGGCCCGTACCCTGCTGCTGCGGGTGCCGGAAGAGTTCCCCGGCAGCGCCCTGGCTGACGATGCCCTGCTGCTGGCGGCGCAGATCAGTGCCGGGGAGCTCAAGGATCGCGCCGGGGCCGTGCGCCTGCTGGCCCGTCTGGAAGAGGAATATCCCCGTGGCGACATGCGCCCCCAGGCCGTGGCCCTGCGCCGCCAGCTGGCCCCCGACGCCGCTGCAGGCGTCCTGCCGGCGGATGCCTCCGACGGCAGGGGCACGGCCGTCCCGGCCGGCAACCTGGTGGCCGGACAGCCGGGCCTTTCCGTGCGGCGCGTGTTCCTCGATGCCGGGCACGGCGGCCGTGATCCGGGCACCATCCACAACGATGTGGTCGAGCGCAACATCACCCTGGACATCGCCCTGCGTCTGGGCCGCCTGCTGGAGGACAACGGTCTGGAGGTCATCTACAGCCGTCGCAAGGACGTGGCCGTGAGTCTGCGTGACCGTACCGGCAAAGCCAACCGGGCCGGAGCCGATCTGTTCGTCTCCATCCATGTCAATGCGCACGAGGACCGCGGCATCAACGGCTTCGAGACCTATTACCTGGACATCTCCCGCGACCCCCGGGCCGTGCGTGTGGCCAGCCAGGAAAACGCCCGCACCGACAGGAACCTGGGCGAGGTGCAGAAGGTCCTTTCCGACAGCATGCTCACGGCCCGCCAGTACGAGAGCCGCCGCCTGGCCGGCGATATCCAGAAACAGTCCCTGGCCCGTCTGAAGCGTCGCGGCTATGCCGTGCGCGACAACGGTACCCGGGCGGCCCCCTTCATCGTCCTGCTGGGCGCGCGCATGCCCTGCGTCCTGGTGGAAGTGGGCTACTGCTCCAACCCGCATGAGGCCCGCAACCTGCTCGATGCCCGCTACCGCATGATCCTGGCCGAGGGGCTGGCCGAAGGCATCCTGAGCTACCGCGATCGCGTGCGGCAGAACCGCACGGCCCAGAATTCCTTGACGCCCCCTGCCTCTGGTGCTATGTGATGAACGGTAAACAAGAGGCGCTCCTCTTGCTACCAGAAAATCTACACAATCACTGCCTGGCGGCATCCTCGATCCGCGGAGCATTCGATCAAAGGGAGTTTTTTCCATGCGCAAACTGATGTATCTGACCCTTGCGGTCTGCCTGATGATGGCGGGGGCCGTTGCCGCCAATGCCGCTGAACCTGCTGCCGCCAAGATCGGCGTCGTGGACATGCAGGCCGTCGCCACCCAGAGCGAACCTGCCCAGGCCGCCAAAAAGCAGATGGAAAGCAAGTACGGCAAGGAACGTGCCGCCCTGGAAAAGCAGGGCGAGGCCCTGAAGAAGGCCGCCGAAGAACTGAAGGGCCCCAAGGCCTCTGATGAAAAGAAGCTGGCCTTCATCCGCAAGAAGCAGGAACTGGACCAGAAGACCCGCAACTTCCTGCGCAAGGTGGAACAGGACGAAGTCAAGCTGCGCCAGGATATGGTCACCCTGGTCTTCAATGCCACCTACAACGTGGCCCAGCGCAAGGGCTTCAACTTCGTGGTGGACATCACCGCCGGTGGCGTCCTCTACGCCGACCAGAGCATGGACCTGACCCAGGACGTGCTGGCCGAAGTCAACAAGATGCACAAGGACGAAAAGGCCAAGGGCAGCAAGTAGCCCCCCCGTACCGCCGGATCTCGAGCCCCCTGTCCGCAGGGGGCTTTTTTTTGCCCGCCTTGTCTTGCGCCGGGCATCGGGCTAAACTGCGCCATCATACCCATCAAAGGAGTTTTTCCATGTCGGACGCAACGCCTATCACCATGGACATCCAGCGCATCCTTTCCATCCTGCCCCACCGCTATCCCTTCCTGCTGGTGGACCGCGTGCTGGAATGCGTGCCTGGCTCCCATATCAGGGCCTACAAGAACGTGACCATCAACGAACCCTTCTTCCAGGGCCATTTCCCCGGCGCGCCCATCATGCCCGGCGTGCTCATCCTTGAGGCCCTGGCCCAGGCCGGCGCCCTGCTGGCGGTCTCCGGCATGGAAGGCGACCTGTCGGACAAGCTCTTCTTCTTCACCGGCCTGGACGGCGTCAAGTTCCGCCGTCAGGTGCTGCCCGGCGACCGTCTGGAACTGCACTGCGACAATATCCGCATGAAGCTCAAGCTCTGCAAGATGGACGCCCGCGCGTACGTGGACGGCAAGCTGGCCGCCGAGGCCCAGATCACCGCCGCCATCGGCGACCGCCCCAAGGCCTAGCATGAAGGTCGCTCTGGTGCATTACTGGCTGGTCAACATGGCCGGCGGTGAAAAAGTGCTGGAGGCCCTGTGCCGCCTCTATCCGCAGGCGGACATCTTCACCCATGTGGTGGACAGGGAAAAACTCCTGCCCCGGTTCCGGCAGCACAGGATCAGCACCACCTTCATCGACAGCCTGCCCGCCAGCCGCAGGCTGTACAAAAAATACCTGCCCCTCATGCCCCATGCCCTGGAGCAGCTGGACCTGACGGATTACGATCTGGTCATCTCCAGCGAGTCCGGGCCCGCCAAGGGGGTCATCACCCGGCCCGACTGCCTGCACGTCTGCTACTGCCACACGCCCATGCGCTATCTGTGGGACAACTGGCCCGCCTACATGCGGAGCACGGGGCGGCTCTCCCGCCTGGCCATGCGCCTGCTGCTGCCTTCCCTGCGGCAGTGGGACTTCCTCAGCGCCCAGCGGGTGGACCACTTCGTGGCCAATTCCCGCCATGTGGCCCGGCGCATCCGCAAATACTGGCGCCGCGAGGCCGCCGTGGTCCATCCGCCGGTGGACACGAACGCCTTCACGCCCCGGGCCGAACCGGGCGGGGAACACTACCTCTGCTTCGGCCGTCTGGCCTCGTACAAGCGCGTGGACCTGGCCGTGGAGGTCTGCAGCCGCCTCGGCCGTCCGCTGGTGGTGGCCGGTGACGGCGAGATGATGCCGCAGCTCAGGGCCAAGGCAGGTCCCTGCGTGCGTTTCGTGGGCCGCCAGGACGATGCCGCCGTGCGTGAGCTCATGGCACGCAGCCGGGCCCTGCTCTTCCCCGGTGAGGAGGACTTCGGCATCATCCCGGTGGAGGCCATGTCGGCCGGAGTCCCGGTCATCGCCTACGGACGCGGCGGCGCCACCGAGACCGTGGTGGACGGCGAGACCGGTCTGCTCTTTGCCGAACAGACCCCGGAGAGCCTGGCCGATGCCCTGCGCCGCTTCGAACAGCGCGAAGGGGATTTCGATCCTAGGCGCCTGCATGCCCATGCGGAGAAGTTCTCCACCGAGCATTTCCTGACCGGCTTCCGCCATGAGGTGGACGCGGCCCTGGCCCGCCTGTAAGCGGCGGGACAGCCCCAAAAACACAAAAGGACAGCCGCACGGCTGTCCTTTTCTTTCGTCCTGTGTCCCGTTCCCCATGCCTGTCCGTCTCCCGGCAACGCAATGGCGGAAGCCGTGTCCGGTCAGCGGTGCCGTGTGGACCGGGCCCCTTCCAGGGCGCGATGCTTCCGGCGTCCCGCAGGCCCGTCAGTATGCGCCGTAACCGGTGAGCACCACCGGGAAGGTCCGGGCCAGGATCCACAGATCCATCCAGATGCACCAGTTGGTCACATAATAGCGGTCCAGGCTGACCCGCTCCTCATAGGTCGTATTGTTCCGGCCCGAGACCTGCCACAGCCCCGTGATGCCCGGGCGCACCCGGCAGTAGTCCGCGTAGACCTCGCCGTATTTGACGATCTCGTCCTCCACGATGGGGCGCGGCCCCACCAGGCTCATCTCGCCCCGGACCACGTTGAGCAGCTGGGGCAGCTCGTCCAGGCTGCTCTTGCGCAGGAAATGGCCCACCCGCGTGATGCGCGGGTCATGTTTCAGCTTGCGGTCTTTTTCCCACTCTTCGCGCAGGCCGGGATTCTCCTCCAGATACCGGGCCAGCACCTCGTCCGCATCCTGGCGCATGGTGCGGAACTTGAACACGTCGAAGGACTTGCCGTCCTTGCCCAGGCGGCGTTGCCGGTAAAGCACGGGCCCGGCGCTGTCCAGACGGATCAGCAGGCCCAGCAGCAGGCCGGGCACGGCGCAGATCAGGACCACGGGCAGGCACAGCACCAGGTCCAGGGCCCGCTTGAGGCGCTGCCGCCAGCGGCGGCGCAGGTTCTGCATGAGCATGAAGCCCGTCATGGTGCCCAGGTCGCAGGCGTGGAACCAGTGCTGCCGCACGCCGCTGCTCTGGGCGGGCACCACCAGGATCTTGATGAAATAACGTGTGGCCTCATGCACGTAGCGGGCCGCGTCGGCATCGGATGGCTGCAGCATCAGGGCGATGGCCCCGGAATGGCGCCGTTCCGCGTCCCGCAGCTGTCGCCCGGCCTCTTCGATGTCGGGCGACAGGGTGAAGATGTCCACCGGCGAGAGACCCAGCCAGGGATGGCGCTTGAGATAATGCCACAGTTCCCGGCCCGTATTGCTGCGGTCCAGGATCACCAGCGGCGTGCCCCACCAGCGGAACCTGCCGAAATAATGACGGCAGAAGCGCCGCGCCACCGGCAGCAGGAAGATGCTCAGCAGCCAGGCCCCCACGAGCACGATGCGGGAATAGGCCACGCTGGCCTTGCCCGCGAACAGCAGGGCCAGGATGAGCCCGAAGGTCAGGGTGCTCAGCACGCAGAGCTTGCGGCTCTCCACATAGGCGGGCAGCGAGATGACCCCGTAAAGGCCCAGCGCCAGCCCCATGACCGGGGCCAGCAGGAGCATGGAGAGCATCCAGCCGTAACTGGTGACATCCAGGCCGCCCCACAGGGCACGCAGGCACAGGACAAGGAACGTGCACGCGCAAAGCGTGAAAAAATCGCAGCACACCAGCAGGATGACCCGGGGCGGCACCCCCAGGCTCTGCAGCATGCGCTGTGTAAGACGGGAGGATTCCATCTGGCGTTGTGTCTCCAGGTAAGGAAGAAAAAGGCGGGAGCGGGCGGGAGAGCGGCTTTGTGACGCCTTCTCTCTTGCGCCCGTGCGCGGCTTTTGCTAAAAAATTTTGTTGCCGCGCGATACGGCATCAGGTTATACCCGGCCCTCACATTTTACAAGGGAAGCACCATGAAAAAACTTTTTGTTTGCGCCCTGCTGTTCGGCCTGCTGGCCTCCGTGCCGGCCTTTGCCCAGAAGACCTACGTCAACGGTATCGACTCCAACTATCCGCCTTTTGCCTATGTCGATGAAAAGACCGGCCAGCCCGCCGGCTTCGACATCGATGCCATGAACTGGATCGCCAAGACCATGGGCTTCAAGGTCGTCCACAAGCCCGTGGCCTGGGACGGCATCGTGCTGGCCCTTGCCAACAAGCAGATCGACATGATCGCCTCCGGCATGAGCATCACCGAGAAACGCCGCAAGATGGTGGACTTTTCCGATCCTTACTGGGAAGTCTCCCGCGTGTTCCTGGTGCCTGCCGACTCCAAGCTGACCCCTGCCGACATCCTGTCCAAGCCCATCAAGCTGGGCGTGCAGCGCGGCACCTCCGAGGCTGAAGCCATCAAGCAGGAACAGAAGGAAAAGGGCTACCCCTTCGAACTGCGCTTCTATGAATCCTGCCCGCTGGCCGTGGAAGACCTGGTCAACGGCCGTATCGACGCCGCCCTCATGGACTCCCTGCCTGCCGGTGACGCCATCGCCCGCGGCAAGGCCGTGAAGAAGGCCGGCGTGCACGGTGAGCCCGACCAGTTCGGCGTGGCCATCCGCAAGGGCGACAAGGAACTGCGCGCCCTCATCGACGAAGGCTTCCGCAAGCTGCAGGCCGATCCCTACTGGAAGGAACTGCAGGCCAAGTACCTGAGCAAGTAAGCCCTGACTGACTGATACAGCGGCCCGTGCCGCTTTTTCCGGTGAACCGCCGCCCTTGCGCGGCGGTTCGCCATGTCCATACAGCCCGTTTTTCCCATGTCCGATATCTTCCCCTTCAGCGTGATCCTGGACTTCCTGCGGGATATCCTCATGCAGGCCTGGCTCTGTCTGGCCGTCGTCCTGCGCCCCATCGTAGGCGATACCATCGTGGATGCCTTCCCCTTCATCATGGGCGGCACGCTGGTGACCGTGGGCTCGGTGGCCCTGGCGCTGGGCATGGGGCTGGTGCTGGGCGTCCCCATGGCCGTGCTGCAGGTGTACGGCAACGCCCTGGCACGCCGTCTGGTGGGACTGTATGTCTGGTTTTTCCGCGGCGTCCCCATCCTGGTGCTGCTCTTTCTTTCCCAGGGGCTTTTCCTCTCCATGGGCTGGATCATCCAGCCCTTCCTGCTCTCCTGTCTCGTCATGGGCTGCATCAGCACGGCCTACCAGTCCCAGATCTTCCGGGGCGCCATCGAGAGCCTGCCCCAGGGGCAGCTCAAGGCCGCACGCGCCCTGGGCATGCGCGACCTGACCGCCATCACCTGCATCATCCTGCCGCAGGCCCTGCGTCTTTCCATCCCGGGCTGGGCCAACGAATTTTCCATCCTCCTCAAAGACTCCGCCGTCTGTTACCTGCTGGGCACCATGGAGATCATGGCCCGCGTCAATGCCGTGGCCCAGCGCACGCATGAACATCTGGCATTTTTCGCCCTGGCCGGGGTCATCTATTTCGTTTTGACGCTGATCGTGCTCAAGCTCTTGCGCCGTCTGGAAAACAAGGTCCAGATCCCCGGCTACTCCGCCGGCACGGTGGGCAGCATGGCCAACAACACGCAGCATGGGGTAAAGAACGCATGAACGAAATCGTCTTGCAGGTAAAAGGCATCAGCAAAAGCCTGGGCGGCAAGTCCATCCTGGACAATTGCTCCCTGACCATGAAACGCGGCGAGCTCAAGGTCCTCATCGGTCCTTCCGGTGCGGGCAAGAGCACGCTCTTGCAGTGCATCAACTGCCTCATCCCCCCGGACAGGGGCGAGATCATCCTTGAAGGCGAAAAGCTGGATTTCGCCAACAAAGCCAAGCTCTGCGCCTTCCGGGCCCAGGTGGGCATGATCTTCCAGGACTTCAACCTGTTCGACCACCTGACCGCCGAAGAGAACGTGGCCATCGCCCTGCGCAAGGTGCGCGGCATGTCCGCGGCGGCCGCCCGCGAACGCGCCATGGACGAGCTGGCCCGCGTGGGCCTTGCCCGCCGTTCCCTGCTCTACCCCGCCCAGCTTTCCGGCGGCCAGAAACAGCGCGTGGCCATTGCCCGTGCCCTGGCCATGGATCCCAAGGTCATCCTGCTGGACGAGCCCACCTCCGCCCTGGACCCGGAACTGGTGGGCGAAGTGCTCTCCGTCATCCGCGACCTTTCCAGAGGCGGCATGACCATGATCATGGCCACCCACCAGATGGACTTCGCCCGTGCCCTGGCCCATGAGATCCTGTTCATGGAACGCGGCGTCATCATCGAGCAGGGCGCGCCCGAGACCCTGCTGGCCGAAGGCAGCAATACCCGCACCCGCGACTTCTGCGCGCACCTGCTGGACATGGGGGCCTAGGCGTGGTCATCGACATCCCCTTCTTCACCCAGGAGGTCATCCCGGCCCTCAACCAGGGCCTGAAGGTGTCCATCGCCCTCATCATCCCGGCCAGCATCCTGGGCTTCGTGGGCGGTGTGGCGCTGGGCTGCCTGCGGGCTTTCGGCGGTCCCTGGTGCAGCCGGCTGGGCAACTGGTATACCGCCATCATCCGCGGCGTGCCGCTGGCCGTGCAGCTGATGATGATCTATTACGCCCTGCCCAAGATGGGCATCTATTTCGAGCCCTACGGCGCCGCCCTGCTGAGCTTCATCCTGTGCAGCGCCGCCTACCATTCGGAATACATCCGCGGCGCCCTGCTCTCCATCCGCCAGGGACAGATCAAGGCCGCCCAGGCCCTAGGCATGACCACCTTCCAGACGGTGTTCTGGATCGTCATCCCCCAGGCCGCCCGCCGTGCCCTGCCCGGCTGCGGCAACGAGATCATCTACCTCATCAAGTACAGCTCCCTCGCCATGCTCGTGACCTGTAACGAGCTCATGAGCGAAGCCAAGGTGCTGGCCTCGGACACCTTCCGCAATACCGAAGTTTTCCTGGCCGTGGGCCTCTACTACCTCATCCTGGTCTCCCTGGCCACCTGGTGCCTGCGCTGGCTGGAAAAGCGCTACAGCATCCCCGGCTTCGGCAACCGCTAGTTTCCTTTTTCTTGAGGGGAGGGGCCCCCCCGCCTGACGCGAGAGGGGGTCCCCTCCCCTCAAACTCTCCTCCCTTCCCCCAGCGCGTTTTATTGACAGATCGTAGTGACGCACAGGCAGGAAAGCTGCCCAAAAGACGACAAAGGCGCTGCCCGTGTATGCGGACAGCGCCTTTCTTCGCTTGGAGGAGCAGACTCTGTTTTCGGCCGTGGCCGAAAGGCTCTCTTATCTTCCGTTCCTACCGGCGCTCTTCCCACGATCTCCGTGCTTTTTCACGAATATTTGACGGAATTCTTCCTGCCTTGCAAGAAATGTATTCCAAACAACTGTACAGGTCCATTTTGCTGGCAATGATCTTTCGTGCTTTGGAAACCCGTGTTTGGGAAGCTGTCACAGTACACCCATAGGTCTTATACAGGAAATGAGCCGCAGCCACATTACTATCGTTCTGCCTCAAGAAACCATTCAAAATCCCGGATAAAACACGTTATTCCGGCACTGGACAAAAAGCGTTGCAACGTATCGTCCATACTTATCTCCATAAAAAAATCCCCCTCCCCGCTGAAGCGCGCTGGGGAGGGGGTGGGGAGTTTGAGGGGCGGGGGAACACCTCTCGCGCCAGGCGAGGGGTTCCCCCGCTCCTCAACAAAACAGCACAGCCATGCTGCTGTTACATGTGCAGGGCGGCCTGACCGAGCTCCAGGGCCTTGAGGTTGGAGGCCTGCAACTTGGCGGGCAGGTATTTTTCGATGGCGGTCTTGAGGGCGTCGATGCCGAAGGGCAGCAGGCCCGAGGCACAGACAGCGGCCAGCAGCACGGTATTGCCCGCCTGGGCGGCACCGGCCTGGATGCCCAGCTCGCGGCAGGCCAGGAAATGGCACTGGCTGGCCACGGTACGGGACTTCTGTTCGATCTCTTCCATGGAAGGATATTCGGCCATGCCCAGCGACACGCTCAGGGGCGGCATGGGATCACGGCTGGAGAAGATGACGCCGCCGGGGCGCAGGTAGGGCAGGCCGCGCAGGGTCTCCAGGGGCTCGAAGCCCAGCAGGATGTCGGCTTCGCCAAGGTCCAGCTTGGGTGAACGCCAGCCGCCCAGCAGCAGTACGGATTCCACCACGCCACCGCGCTGGGCCATGCCGTGGACTTCGCCGGCCACCACGTCCTGCCCGGCATCCAGGGCAGTGCGGGCCAGCAGGGTGGTGGCGGTCAGGGTGCCCTGTCCGCCCACGCCGGTGAAGAAGATACGAAGACGCTTTTGTTTGTCGCTATGTTGCATAATACACCTCGCCTAGGCGCGCTTTCTGGCCTTGAAGGCCTTGGGGGCCACCTGCAGACAGACCATGCAGCCGGTGCAGAGATTCTCGTCCACGGCCACATCCTCGCCGTTGCGGTAGAAGGCGGGGCAGGCCAGTTCTTCCAGGCAGCGCTGGGCATCGGCGCCCTGCTCGGCCACATAGGCCACCTGGGCCGCGGTCTTCTTGAGGCGGCGGCGGGCATAGAGCACGCAGGGTTCTTCCGCGATGATGACGCGCACGCCCTTCTTGCCGCGCATGTCTTCCAGGGCCGAATGCAGGGCCTTGAGGTTGTAGGAACGGACCTTCACGCATTCGGTGACGCCCAGACCGCGCACCACGGATTCGATATCCAGATGCATGGCCTCTTCCCCGAGGATGTCCTGCAGCATGCCGGGGTTGGGCTGATGGCCGGTCATGGCGGTGGTGCCGTTGTCGAGGATGACCACCAGGATGTCGTGCTTGTTGAACACGGCATTGGCCAGGCCGGTCATGCCGGAATGGAAGAAGGTGGAGTCGCCGATGAAGGCCACCACCGGCTTGCCGGAGGCCCGGGCAAAGCCGCTGCCGGCGGACACGGAGGAGCCCATGCAGACCAGGAAGTCGGCCATGCGCAGGGGCGGCAGCATGCCCAGGGTATAGCAGCCGATGTCGCTGGAATAGCAGGCGTCGTCACCGAAGGTGTGGCGGACGGCATAATAGACGGCACGGTGCGAGCAGCCGGCACAAAGGTTCGGCGGACGCACGGGCAGCTCGCGGACCACGGGCGAGGAGGCCTTGACCGGGCAGGGGCAGTCCAGATAATCGGCCACGCGGCGCAGCACCAGGGTGGTGGAGTATTCGTCCAGCACGGTGAGGGTCTCGTCCTTGCCTTCGATGCGGGCCTTGCAGCCGCACTTCTGGGCCAGGGCGCGCACGCTGCCTTCCAGCAGGGGCTCGCCTTCCTCCAGCACCAGCACGCGGTCACAGGAGTGCAGGAAGGCTTCGATGCGGGCTTCGGGCAGGGGCCAGGTCATGCCCAGCTCGAGCACGCGCACGCGCTCTTCCCAGCCGCCGGAAGCCAGGGCGTCGGCCAGATAGTTGCGGGCCACACCGCTGGCGATGATGCCCAGGCGGCAGCCCTCGGGACCGTATTCACGGCTGAAGCGGCTGGATTCGGCAAAGGCGCGGGCCTTTTCCATGATCTCCAGCAGGGAGCGGTGACGGCCGCGGGCCACGGCGGGCACGGGCACGAAGCGGCCGGGGTTGCGCTGGAAGTCCACGATGGGCGCGGGCTCCGCCGGCAGGTCGTCGAACTCCACGTTGCCGCGCATGTGGCTGACGCGGGTGGTGGTGCGCAGCAGCACGGGCTGCTGGAGCTCACGGGCCAGGCGGAAGGCCTCGCGGGTCATGTCCTTGGCTTCCTGGGCGGACACGGGCTCGAAACAGGGCAGGGAGGCGAAACGCGCGTAGTAACGGTTGTCCTGCTCGTTCTGGCTGGAGTGGCAGCCGGGGTCATCGGCGGAGAGCACCACCAGACCACCGGGCAGGCCGGTATAGACCGAGGTGAACAGCGGGTCGGCCGCCACGTTGAGGCCCACGTGCTTCATGGTCACCAGGGCCTGGGCACCGCCCAGGGCCGCACCGGCGGCCACTTCGAACGCGACCTTCTCGTTGACCGCGTACTCGATCCTGTAGCGGCCCTCGCCTCCCAGTTTGTAAAAGGTATCCGGCACCTCGGAAGAAGGCGTGCCCGGATAGCAGGTGACCATATGCACGCCGGCTTCCAGTGCGCCGCGTACGATGGCTTCATTGCCCAGCAAAACGTGGCGCTCGCCACGCGCCCCGTGCAGCAGAGGATGTTTGCTCATGTGTCCTCCCGGCCCGTGCGCGTCGGCAGAGGGGCCGCCAACGTTCTTACTTGTTCTCCGCCCCGTCCTTCACGGGCGCGGTCTTGCCACCGCCCAGCGCATCCGCGCGCGAGCGGTAAAACTCACCGTCCAGACCGGGCTGCGAGGCGGCCAGCGCTTCATAGGCGGCAATGGCCACATCGGTCTTGCCCGCCGCTTCGGCGGCCTCGCCCAGCAGCATGCGCAGGGTGGCACGGCCGTCTTCGGTGGCGCGGCTCTCCAGGCCCTGCAGCAGGGTCACGGCATCGGCGGGACGATTCAGCTTGATCAGCGCGCCGGCCTGGCCCAGGGCGGCCATCAGGCCCATGGCACCATCAGCGTCCAGCCTGGCCGCCGTGGCATAGGCCTGCTCGGCCCGGCTGTAGTCCTGATCCTGCATGGCGAACTCGGCCTGCATCAGATAGATGCTGTAGCGCATGTTCTCGGGAGCTTTGGCTGCCAGGTCGTCCAGCGCCTTGAGGCGATCCCCGCCCTTCATGGTGATGCCGATACGCGCCAGCTCGGTCTGGGCCTCGGCCTGCAGGCCGCCCTGATGCCAGCGCCACACGGCCGTGCCCACCAGGGCCACCAGAAGGATGACCACCACGCCCACGATCAGCCCGCTGTGGCGCACGATGAACTGCAGCAGCGGCGCGCTTTCCGCGCTCACCTCGGCCTTGAGGTCATTGAGCAGGGTAGGAGATTCAGGGGTATTCTGAGGTCTGACAGGATTCATTTCTTTCAGTGCTCCTTGCAAAAGCTTCGCCCGCGGTCGCCGGAGCTGTCACGGTGCGGTCTATTTATGTAGGATAGGGGACGGCCTTCTGTCAAAGAAAAACCCCTGCCCGCGGTAGGGAATACCCGTCCTGCCTTTTCCCTGCGGCAGGGCCTGCAGGCCGCGCATCCCCCCTGTCCAGGCCGGGATGCCCCGCCCCACAGCGCACGGGGAGCGCCCCGCAGCAGCGGTCAGGCACGGACGGACGGGGGCATCTTTCCCGCAAGGGCCGCGGGGCGGCAGGCAGCCTGCGCCCGGTGCGCGTCCCCTTGCCCTCGTTCCTGCGGCAGCGTATAGAGAGACGAGCCAACCCAAGGAGCCCCTCATGACTTTGGCACACGAAATGACCCTGCTCGGCCAAAAGGCCAAGGAAGCCGCCCGCCTGCTGGCCAAGGCCAGCCCCGCGGCCAAGAACGCCGCCCTCACCCGTCTGGCCGCCCTGCTCGAGGAGCGGGAAGCCGGGCTGCGCGCCGCCAACGCGCAGGATCTGGACGCGGCCCGCGCCCGTGGCCTGGACGCCCCCCGCATGGACCGCCTGACCCTGCATCCCGCGGTACTGGCCGACATGCGCGCCGCCTGCCTGCATGTGGCCGGCCTGCCCGACCCCGTGGGCGCCCTGGACAGCCAGTGGCAGCGCCCCAACGGCCTGCTGGTGGGGCGCATGCGCGTGCCGCTGGGCGTCATCGCCATGATCTACGAGGCCCGTCCCAACGTGACCATCGATGCGGCCATCCTCTGCCTGAAAGCGGGCAATGCCGTGATCCTGCGCGGCGGCAGCGAGGCCCTGCACTCCAACACCGCTCTGGCCGCCCTGCTGCGCCAGGCCCTGGAAGAGGCCGGCCTGCCCGCCGATGCGGCCCAGCTGGTGACGACCACGGATCACGCCGCGGTCACCGAGCTGTGCAAGCTCGACCAGTACATCGACGTCATGATCCCGCGCGGTGGCGAAGGTCTGGTGCGTGCCGTGACCGAAGCCGCCACCATGCCGGTACTCAAGCATTACAAGGGCGTCTGCCATGCCTTCGTGGACGCTGACGCGGACCTGGACAAGGCCCTGGACATCGTTTTCAACGGCAAGGTGCAGCGTCCCGGCGTCTGCAATGCCCTGGAGTGCCTGCTGGTGCACAAGGACTGCGCCGCGGCCTTCCTGCCCCGTGTGGGCCGGCGTCTGGGCGAGGCCGGTGTGGAGTTCCGCGCCTGCCCCGCTTCCCTGCCGCTGCTGGGCCCCACGGCCAGGCCCCAGACCCCTGACGACCTGGGGCAGGAGTTCCACGCCCTGATCCTGGCCGTCCGCGTGGTGGACGACATGGACCAGGCCCTGGCGCACATCGCCCGCTACGGCTCCAACCACACGGAGATCATCTGCACCAACGATCACGGGCACGCCATGCGCTTCCTGCGCGAGGCCGACGCCTCCATGGTGGCGGTCAATGCCTCCACCCGCTTCAATGACGGCGGCCAGCTGGGCCTTGGCGCGGAGATCGGCATCTCCACGTCCAAGCTCCATGCCTATGGCCCCATGGGCGTGCAGGAACTGACCACCACCAAGTTCGTGGTCTTCGGCCAGGGGCAGGTGCGGCAATAGACATGGACGGGATAAAGGCAGCGGGCCGGGCCCTGTTCGGCGGCAGTTTCAATCCGCCGCATGTGGGACATCTGCGTCTGGCCATCGAGATGGCGGAGACCTTGCGGCCCCTGGCCGCCGGCGTAGAGCTGACGCCCTGCGCCACACCGCCGCACAAGGTGGCGGGCGGCCTGCTGCCCTTCGACCTGCGGGCCGCCATGGTGGAAGCCTGCCTGGACGGCCTGCCGGGCCTTTCCTGCAATCGCATGGAAGCCGGGCGCCCCGGCCTTTCCTATACCTGGGACACCCTGCGGGCCTGCCGCGAAGAGACGCCGGAGCGGCCCCTGTTCTTCATCCTCGGCAGCCCGGATTATGCCCTGCTGCCCCACTGGCACCGGGGCCTGGAGCTGCCCTGTCTTTGCCAGCTGGTGGTGGTGCCGCGCGGGGAAGGCTCGGAAAAGAACTTCCTTGCCGCCACGCAAAGCATGTGGCCCAGGGCGCAGCCGTGCGAGCCCGTCCTGCCCGGGAGCCGCCGCATGCGCCTGCCCGGTGGCGGACTGGTCCATTTCGTGCCCCTGCCGTGGATCTCCGTCAGCGCCTCGCGCATCCGCCACCGCTGGCTGCACGGCCTGAACGTGGATTTTCTGGTGCCCCGACCCGTGCTGGACCTGCTGGACGCCCACAGGGAGACCGTGCTGGCGCACTGGCTGCCCGAGCCCAGGCCGGACGAGGCCTGACGCCGCCCGGCGACAGAAGAAAACATATTGCTTTTTTCCCTGAAACAGACTAAATATTGCCTTCGGCCCTGCTGTGCATGCACAGCTCCCAAGAGCGGAGAGGTAGCGAAGTTGGCCGTAACGCGCTCGACTCGAAATCGAGTTATCGGTTAATAGCCGGTACGTGGGTTCGAATCCCACCCTCTCCGCCATTCTATTATAACGCATTGTAATAATAGAATATACAAGAAAAATAAGCGCTTATACTTCCGGTTGCTACACAAACATGCTACACACCGGAGGTATGAGCGCTTTGTCATTCAAGACACCCACCCCTTTTCTGCGGGGACGCACCTACTACTTCCGGCTGCGTGTCCCGCAAGACCTCCTGCCTGCCTACGACCCCAAGAAAGAGCTGACCTTCTCCCTCAAGACACGGGACTTCCATCAGGCGCTGGAGAACGCCCGCCTGCGTGCCATCCAGCTAGACCAAGAGTTCCGCGAGCATCGCCGCCGCCTTGCCGAACAGAAGGAGCAGGCCCTTGCCCCGGCTGCGGCCATCGCCGCTCTTGCCGCGCCCTCTCCCGCCACCGCGCCGCTGCGTCCTTTTGCCGAGATGGACGAACAGGAGCAGGAACGCCTGCTGGCCCTCTATCCTGACGAATCCCTCAAGGCCGCTCTGGAGGCCCTGAGCACGCCTCCCGCCGAGGATGAAGCACAGGCCCGCAAGGAATGGCAGGAGCAGCAGGAACTCATGCAAGAGCTGGAAGGCCCGTCCTATACGCCCAAAGAGCCGCCCCTTTTCTTCCCTCCCAGCGCCCGCTACAAGGAACAGCTCCGCAGGGATGCGTCCCTTTTCATCGAGGCCGCGCCCCTCTGCCTCCGGGACGGGGATGTCTCCCCCATGCTTGGCATGGCGGAGGCCTTCCTTGCCCGCCACGGCTACGCCATGCCGCCCGCCAGCGGGGAAGACGACAGCCCGCAGGCCGCCGCTGTGCGCTCCAGATTCAGGAAGATATGCCATCAGTTGTTGGCCGAGGAATGGCAGGTGAAGAAGCTCTTTCTGGCCCATCTGGACGGGGAAGCGTGGGCCTCCATGCGGCAGCCTGCCCTCGTCACGGCCCCGCTGCCTCCGCACGGCACAGGGCAGTCCCCGGCACAGGCCGGAGCTGTCCCCGGCGGCGATGCCAGCACACAGGAAGGCCCGGACAATCCCCGTTTCAGTAAAGTCTGTGAAGCCTACATCCGGGAGAAGGGAGCAAGCCTTGCCCCCTCCAGCCTCCTATCTGTCCAGCTGGCCGTGCGCCGCTTCATGGAGCAGGCAGGCGACCTTCCCATCAAAGCCTACAGGAAGCGGGAACACATCATCCGCTACAAGGACGCCCTGCTGGCCCTGCCCAAGAACCTGCCCGCGCCCCTCGCCAAGCTGCCCATGCCGACCGTGCTGGAGCGCATCCGCAAGGGGGCCTTCCCCCATCTCCAGCAGGCCCCGAAGCTGTCGGCCCGCACCATCAACGAAAAATACCTTGCCTTCGTGCAGGTGGTCTTCTCCTATGCCGTGAACAACGGGCTTGTGGAGGTCAATCCCTGCACCGGGGTACGGGCCGCCAGCAATACGACGGAACTGGAAGACGTGTCCGTCCTGCCCTTCTCCAAGGAGGATTTGTCCGTCATCTTCCAGCGCTCCGGCCTGTACCATCCGCACGGCTGCGGCGCTGTGGGGCGGCTCTATGCCAGCAAGACCAAGCTCCTTGACTACAGGTGGCTCGTCCTGCTGGCCCTGTACACGGGTGCCCGCATAGAAGAACTGGCCCAGCTCGACCGGCAGGACGTGCGGCAGGAGGCCGGTGTCTGGTTCATCCATATCCGCGCCGAGATGGCCACAGGCCGCCGAGTGAAGAACAGAGCCTCCATCCGCAAGGTCCCGCTGCATTCCCGTCTGCTGGAGCTGGGCTTCCTCGACTTCGCCCGGCAGGGGGAAGGGACGGGCAAGCTGTTCTCTCTCCTTTCAGACAAGCAGGACGGCGGCAAGCGCAGCAACGCCTTTTCGCAGTGGTGGCGGCGCTTCCTTGCCAGTCTGGACTTGGAGAACGGGGACAGGAAACACTTCCATTCCTTCCGGCATACCTTCAAGCGCGAAGGACGCAACAGCGGCCAGATTGCCCCGGAACTCCTTGATGCGCTACAGGGACATGCACAGCAAGGTGTCTCCGCGAACTACGGACGTGATGAAGAAGGAAAGCAGTACGCCCTGCCTGTATTGCAGGAGGCACTGGAGAAGATTGATTTTAGCGATGTGACACAAGGACTTGAATCATCCATGATGCTGTAAGGACAGAATATCACAGTGGAGACAAATTTCCAGAATCCCCATATTTCTGTTTTAAGTCCTCATTTTCTTCCTTCCCGATGAATGAGTCACGCTTCAGACAAAAACGCGGGAGAAGGCCAATACGGGCCAAAATGGGGCATATGGGAGATTTCGCCGTTCCCGACATGCTGGCCTGTCCGACAGAAACCGGGACCAAAGGGGCTTTTCATGAACATGCCGTCCAAAGAAGCTTTTTGATCATGCCGGGAGAAAGCGTCACTTCCCCATTATCCAGAACGCTCTAAATGACACGCGAACATGCGCCTGGAAGGAACATGCTCGCGTGTCATTTAAGCGCTCTTTGGCGCGGATGTTTTCAAGTATGCATACGAGAGCATCCGGCAGCTCTGCCTGACGATGCACCAGATCAGACCCGGAATACCTTCATGACTTCGTCGCCAAAGTGATTGATGACCTTGACGGCGATGCGGCCGCCCTCCGGTCGGGGGAAGGGGCGGGAGGTATCGCTGTGCAGGCTTTCCCATGCGTCCTTGTCGATCTCGGCCTTGAGGGTGATTTTCAGGGCCTTGTAGGGATCTTTGGCGCCCAGGAAGTAGGCCTGACGGACAAAGAAGCTTTCCTCGTCATAGTCCGTATCCACAAACCAGCAGGCGATGTCATCGGCCTCGCCGGAGCAGATCTCGCCGGTGCTGGGTTGGAACACGTCCACGCCATTGACCTTGACGCGCAGCATGCCGGTCTCGCGGCCTTTGGCGTCGGTTTCGGGCAGCAGGCTGATGTCCGGTTCACCGAAGATGACGAAGAGATTGCCCTTGCCGTTGTTCTTGAGGTCCTCGCTCATGTGCAGGTCGGCATTCATGCGGGCCTTGAGCACAGGGATCTTGCCCAGCTTGCTGAACTCCGCCGCATGGGCATCGTAGTTGAACGCGCAGGCGACGACCACATCGAAGCCCGCATCCGCAGCCTCGCGAACGGCCTGCACCAGATCCTGACGCGAGACCGTACCGAATTCCGGGCCGATGAAGATGCCTGCGCGGCGTTCGGTCTCGCCTTCGTTGTAGCGGCCTTCGGCGCAGATCATGGCTCCGGGCCAGGGGGTCAGACTGGTGAAGTCGATCTTGTCGTCCTTGTGGGCTTGCTGCACACCGGCGACCTTGAGGTTCTCCAGGATCATGCCCACGAAGTCGCGGCCGTCCGCACCCTCATGCGGTGCGGCGGGGTCCAGCAGCTCGCCATCCGCGCCCACGGCCAGCATGCGGTGCGGGGAGAGGCTCTCTACCGTGAAGGGGCCGGCCACGCGCACCTTTTTCTTGTCCTCATAGGGCTTGTCGTAAAGGAACTCATAGTCGGCACGGGCCGCGATGGAGGCATCGATCTCCTGCTGGCGGGCAATGCGGGCCTGCCACCAGCGAGCGTGCGCGTCGCGCGCCTTCGTGCTCCAGGCTGTGTCCGCCTCGCGGGGTATCTCCCATTCTTCCCACTGTTTGCCCAGCTGCGCATTGAGGGCCGCGCGCAGCGGCTCCAGCGTGCGCTGCCATTTTTCGTAAATGACGTCGATCTCGGCATTGTTGGCAATGGACTTCAGCGTGATGTGCGGCACGCGCTCATAGACGAAGCCCAGGCGGATATTGTTGAAGGTGGGCGCGGTGGAGGGGCCGCGATTGTTCAGCTCCGCTTCCTTGGCCTGCCCTTCCGGGCTGTCGGCCATGAGATAATAGGGGTAACGCGCGCCCATGATGCGCGCACGCGCCAGAGCCAGGGCCACGCGCGAGGTATCGATGGTGATCCAGCGGCGGCCCCATTGCTCGGCCACATAGGCCGTGGTGCCGGAACCGCAGGTGGGGTCCAGCACCAGATCACCGGGATCGGTGGCCATGAGGATGCAGCGTGCGATAGTTTTCGTTCCAGATTGAACCACATATATTTTATCATCAGTAAATGAGCCCGTTCCAGTATCATCCCATAATTGGGATACCTGAATTAATCTAAAATCATCTAACTTCCTAACATACTGAATGCTATTTTTTGCTTTATGAATTCTATCAGCGCGGGCTAATCTTGTTAGTCCAGAATGCGTTGTTTTTGACTTTATATTAAACACTTCCCCATTAAAAGTAAAGCTGATAAGTGGATTTCCCTGTGAAGTAATATTATCAGGCTTATATACAAAAAATCCATCCGGGATAATATTATTATTTTTTTCATATTTACTTAATGCTCTATATATACCACTACTATTTCGTATCCACTGATATGTGTCAGCCGTTCCACGATCTCTAGATTTTTCAATATATTGCCTATTAAATTTTACGCTAGTTATGTTTTTTGAGTACCATAAGATAAAATCAAATCGACTACTTAAAAAGTTTGTTTTTAATCCAGATGTTTTTGAAAAAACAATCTGACTGACAAAATTCTCCTCTCCAAACACCTCGTCCATCAGCGCCCGCACACGGTGCACGTTCTCGTCACCGATCTGCACGAAGATGCTGCCGGAATCCGTGAGCAGGTCGCGGGCCAGCAGGAAGCGGTCGCGCAGATAGCTGAGGTAGGAGTGGATGCCATACCTCCAGGTATCGCGAAAGGCTTTGACCTGTTCCGGTTCCCGTGTAAAATCTTTACCATCTTTCTGATTTGAACTGGTGGTGGACCACTGGAAATTGCTGTTGAACTTGATGCCGTAGGGCGGGTCCATATAGATGCACTGCACCTTGCCGCGCAGGCCTTCGCGCTCGGACAGACTGGCCATGACCTGCAGGGAGTCGCCCAATATCATGCGGTTGGTCCAGTTCTGGTCGTGCTGGTAAAAATCGGTCTTGTCCGCATCCGGCGCAATGCCGTTGAAATCCGCAAACAGCGAAAGCTGCTCCTGCGGCTGGGGCCGGGCGGCCCTGGTCTCGCGTATCAGCTCCTGCACCAGGGCGCGGGGATGGATCTTTTCCTGGATGTACAGGGGCGGGGCCTGCACGGTAAGGCGGTCATCCCCATCGTATTTGCCGCGCCAGATGAGCTGCGGGTCCAGATCCGGGTCGCGCTTCTGAAAGCTCAGACGCACGGGGGCCAGCTCTTCCTGCCGCATGACGGACTGATACTCCGCCGTGGGGATGTTGGTGCGCCGGTCGGCCTCATGGGTGATGGTCTCAACGGTCTTGAGAGGAGAAGCTTTGCGAGCCATGCCGTATCCTTTCTTACACGTTATCTTCAACGATGATGCTCAAGGGTGATGTCGCCAGCAGGCGCTGACCGCGCCCGGCTTTGACCACCGTGCCGGAAATCTCCACCAGCAGCTTGTCCCTGTGGGCGGTGATGGCCTGCAGGTAGTCTTCTCCGGCAAGCTGGACCTGCAGCACACGGGGATGGGACGCCATGATGTCCCTGATCTTGATGACCCCGGTCTCCACAGGGTCCGGGGATTCCAGACCCATCACCAGACCACGCACCATCTGTTCGGGTTCCGGTTCCGTGGCCTTGATGGCGGCAGAGGCCTCCCGGATCAGGGGCATATAACCGGCATCCACACTGATGCGGGCCAGCGGCCGCTGCTGCCGCCGGTTGGCTGAATAGCTGATGCCGATTTCGATATACTGGGGTTTCAGGCTCTCATGGAGCGCAGTGACAGCATCACAGAGGTTGGTGGTCAAGCCCGATGCCGCCGCCTGCTGGAAGTGCTCCAACCTGCTGTCATTGCTGGCCTGCTGGGCCGCCGTATTCAAGGCCTCCAGACCACTTTGCAGCGTCGGGACGACCCGTTTTTCATAGGGCAGCGCTTCCGGGATATCCACGAGCGTGCCCTGGACATTCAGATCCGGCGCAACCGGCGCCAGCAATTGCAGGATGAAGCTGCCGTGCGCTGTCTGGGCAAAACGCACGCTGTCCATGAAGCGTTCCGCATCCTGCGGTTTTCTGCCGGGATAGCTGATCTTGTGCGTTGCCGCCGAGCAGGCGGCCGCCAGCAGCAGGTCGCGTGTCTGGGACACGAAGTCCACACTGCGCATGATATTAAGCGAACCGTCCCGGGTATCTTCCGAAACGTTCCTGACGCGGATTACATCAAAACCGCTGTGCCGCAGATCCGCCTCGATAAGCAGCTGGGAGCGGTCCTCCTCCCGTTCCAGTGCCGCAAGGACATCTGCCATGCGCGCAGGATAGTCGGCAAAACGAGTGGCCAGGGGCACCAGCAACTCCTCATTGCCATACTGCCAGATGGTGGCTTTTCCAGGATATTCGTCAAGCTGTGTGGCGCCCTTGCTGCGCAAATAGGCCATGAGCTGCACGGGGGTGATGGACTGCAGCACCTGTTTGTCTGAAATACGCACTCTCATATCATTTCCCCATTGGCGCTATGCCGCATGGCTTCTTTCAGAAAGTCCACAGAAAAGACGTTCTTTCGCGGGATGTGGACAGTGACTGTGCTGTCATTTTCCGTTTCGGGTTTCCCGGCCAGGGAAAGCCAGTAGGCACAGTGGTGCAGGCAGAGCTGGTCTTCCGTCTGTTTTGTCCAGTCCTCGCAATCTTCCGGCACACATACCAGTACCAGCAGGCGTGGATCTATGACGTCGGCACGCAAGTCATTATAATTTTTGACAGGCAGGGCAAACGCGATCTCATCTTTGGAGCGATCCACCGCATGCGTGCATTTGAGCTGGATCGCGATCCTGCCCCGCGTCCACTTGCAATTGGGGATATCCTTCATGCACAGCTCAAGGTCCACACTGTCATCATCCACTTCCGGCCTGCTGGAATTGCAGCCCGCCTGGGCGGCTATGGCGAACACATAGGCGCGGCTGAACTGCTCCATCTTTGCGGTATGATACATGGCCGTTATCCCTTTTTCATCTGATCACAGGCCTCGCTGACAGCCTCGGCAAAAGCCTGCTCGACCCGTGCGGCAAAATCGTCCTGGATGCGGTACACTTCCCGCAATTCCACAAAGGCCCAACGGCCAAACTGCCCCAGGCGGTTGATGCCGGGCAGCCAGTACGTTTCCATAGTGGACTTCTTTTCCTTGGCGTCCTCACCCCGGTAGCCCTTGATCTCTACCACCAGGTGCAACAGGTCGTCCTCGCCGTGGCCGTCATCCACCAGTACGATAAAGTCCGGCAGGTAGACATGCGCCTCACCTGCCAGGGTATAGGGCACTTCAAAGCCGAGGTTGTGATTCTTCACATAGGCGCGCACCTGGGGGTGAGATTCCACCACGCGGCAGAACTCCCCTTCCCAGTCGCTATCCAGCACCACCCAGTTGACGTGGCATTTGCGGGCATCGGTCTGCCAGCGGCTGGGCTTGGTGGTGGTGAAATTGACGTGGCGCGTGGAGCCCTGCGGATTGTAGGCATCCAGGATGACCGTCACGGGACGATTCCTGGATGACAGCGAGCGTGTGATGGCCGCCGTTATACGCTCGCAGGCCATGTCCGCCAGCTCGCGATACAGCAGCTGGCCCGGCATGGTATTGCCCGCGCAGCTGAAACACTGGTGCAGCCACTGCGCGGCGATACGCTTGAGCTGGCCAAAAAGATGGAGCTTGGGGTCCTGCCCCGCATCGCGGAATTTGTGCATCAGCAGATGACGGGTCAGATGCATGAGGATGGTGTTTTCACGCACCTTGTCCAGATGATCCAGGCTCAGGTTCACCCCCTCGCCGATGATGCCCTCGTTACGCGTGATGGACGGCCCCACCAGTTCCGGGGTGAGCTGCAGGCAGGAATCTTCGTTGAAATCCGCAGTAAGGATCTCTTCCGGCAGCTCCACGCGATAACCCACCACACGAGGGAAGGTGATCTCCAGCGCGTCACGATCCGGGCGCACGGCCTTGACCTGCACGCTCTCGCGCGGCTTGGTGGCTTTGACGACGACAGCCTGTGCCGTGAACTCAAAAGGAACCCCCAGCACGTCGGAGTATTCCACATTGAACAGGCCTTCCTCGTTCAGGTCATAGGACTGACGCCGCAAGGCGCGACCGATGACCTGCTCGCACAACAGCTGGGTACCGAAAGCGCGCACGCCCAGCACATGCGTGACAGTATTGGCATCCCAGCCTTCCGTCAGCATGGAGACCGAGACCACACAACGGATGCTCTCGCCCAGCTGGCCGGACTTGCCCACGGTGTTCATGACTTCACGCAGGATGGTGGCCTCACTCAGGGTACCGCCCCGCTGCAGCTCCGCTGCCAGAGGGCCGCCGCGCTGCAGGATCTCCCGCTTGAAGCGGGCTATCTCGTCTTTGGCGGCCTCGGAGAAAGCGTCGTCCAGCACATCTCCCTTTTCCAGCTGCTGGGAGTCAATGAGCAGGGTACGAGGCCGGGCCAGAGGCTGGCCATTCTCGTCGAAATTGCTGAACAGAGACAGACGGCCGTTCTCCAGGACCTGCGAGCCATCGATGCCGGTACGGTAAAAACCGGAGATATAGTCGTAGACCAGCTTGGACGTAGAGGTATTGTTGCAGACCACGATGAAGCAGGGTGGCACGGAGATTCCCTCCTGCTGCCAGCTGTCGAATACCTTTTTATAATGGCCGTACAGAGCTTCCAGGGCTGTCTTCAGGCGGAGGGGCAGGGACAGAGGGTCCAGGGTGGTCTTTCTGCCCTTTTTGGGCATATCTTTGCGGATATGTTCCCAGAGATTACGGAACACGGGTAGCACATTGCCCGGGATATTTTCCGCCACAGGCACACGCGGCAGCTTGACGATACCGCACTCAATGGCGTCCATGAGAGAGAAATCGCTCATGGTCCAGGGAAAGAGCGTACCTTCCACATAACCGGAACCACGCAGGAAAAACGGTGTGGCCGAAAGATCCATCACGCGCAGGATCTGCAGCCGGCGCTGCACTGCCTCCAGACCGGAGATCCACAGGCGGGCGGCCTCACGGTTCTCATTGGCCTCGTTCCGGGCCTCGGTCTGCTCCGCCCCTTTCAGATCACTCAGCTCCTCTTCCAGCACGGCATCGGCGTTGGGCTTTTCCCGATAACAGTGATGCGCTTCGTCATTGATGACCATGACGCGCTTGAGATTCATAAGCTCGGGTATGACGCGCTGCAGCATCTCGCCTTCACTTTCCTGGGTATCCAGCTGTTCCCCACGCCAGCCCTCCAGAGCCGCACGGGTCCCGCTGGCGACCTTGAGCTTTTCCCGCAACTTGAACGCATGGTAATTGGTGATAACGATGCGCGCCTGCTGCAGATCCTGCAACATATCCTGCGGCACCAGCTCGCGACTGGCGTAGTAGGCGTCTGGATCATTGGGCTGCAGAACGCGCAGACGGTCCTTGATGGTGATGCCCGGCGCGACCACCAGAAAGCCCTTGGTGAAACTTCTTGTTGACGGGCTGCGCACGGCATTGAGCGTCTGCCAGGCGATGAGCATGGCCATGACCGTGGTCTTGCCCGCGCCCGTGGCCAGCTTGAGTGCCAGACGGGGCAGGCCGGAATTGGCTTCGTCATTGGCCTGTTTCAGGTGTTCGAGGATCTCCTGGTAGCGCTTCTGCTGTGGCGCCACCTCCGTCAGCCAGATGGCCGTCTCCACGGCTTCCACCTGGCAGAAGAAAGGACGGATGCCGCTGAAAGCATGATGCCGCCAGTGCTGGAGCAGGCGCGCCGTGGTGGGCGTGACCTTCCATTGCGACGGCGGCAATGCCCGCCATGCGGCCACATGATTACGGACTTGGTTGATCAGGGCTTTGTGGTATTCCTGCTCGCTGGAAAGATCCTGGATGGTCAGCAGCGAGGCCTGCTCCACCTTGCCCCTGCGCTTTTTGGGCTTGGGGATGGGCGTGATGAAATCCGCCGGGCGGCGCACCGGCTTGATGCGCTGAGTAGGAAGACCATCCTTCAGTTCCCAGTGCCGTGTAGGACATTCATAGGGGGAATTCAGGATAGGATGGTCATAAAAGGCATTGCCCCCCTGGGGGATGTCACTCTTGGCCATATCAGACATATTTCCTCCGGGCAGTCCCTCTCCCATGCAAAGCGGGCCGTAAAACTGCGTCAGACTTTTCCCGGAACGATACCGCCGAACCATGTCCCGGGCAAGAAGAAAGGTTTTCTGATATGATCAGACGCTCATTGTCAGCAAATCTTCATCACGATTCTTTTGCTGGGCTGCAGAGGTCTTTCAACCTCAATATTGCGCTGCTCCTGCCCCGTGGGCAGAGGCTGGACGACCTCCCAAAGGCATTGCCCTGTGCAGGAGGTCTCGAAAAGGAGGAGCGCCGACCTCTGGTCGTCTTGCTGCCTCCTGCCTTTGTTCTTACGTCCCCTCATGTTGGAAGTCACCATCATCCCCTTCATCATGGTCATCCCTCCACTCAGCTCATCCCTGCCAGCCGCTGGCGGAGCGATTCCCACTCCGTGGACATTGCGGAGTATATCATTCAAAAGCGAAAGAAAATAAATTATTTTATCATGTTACATATTAGGTGGCACTAAGTGGAAGAAGGGCAGGGGGATTCTTGGGGGGGTAAGGGGGGGCTCTAGAAAATATCTTAAAGAGATAAACTCAAGAAGATACCTAAAGTTGTAATCTTTTACATGTAAAACAAAAAATTCTCCTTCTACCCATTGAACAAAGATTATCAAAGTATTCTTTTTATTTATCCATGATGATGATTGCTATTTAGTCATCGTATCGTCTTCTATAGCTATTATTCCCTATCATAAACAAACTTCCGTTCCCTGCTCAGCCGGAAACATTTTAACCACAAAAATTTGAAAGCCTTATCCGTATTACGGGATTCAGGTTTTTCCCCGTACTACCCCGGTCTTCCCTTACCACAGGACGACACCGCTCCCATAAGCATCTGCCCGGCCTTCCCCCTCTCTCACCTCCTGCTGAATCCCAGCCTTGAGCTACGCCAAATGGCTGCACAGTAGCTAGTCCGGCAAACGCTATCATCTAGAGCCCGAAGACGGACGACGTACCCCGACAGGCGGGGAGTGTTCGGCTTCAGCCAGCACCTCCAATAAACCATAGGAGTTCTACCCATGACGAATCACACACACCCCTCATCCTTCCCGACAGACCAGATCTTCACCACTACGGCCCTGCCCGGCATCAGCCTCCGCGTCATGCTCGATACCGAGGGACAGCCGTGGTTCGTAGCGCGGGACGTGGCGCTGGCTCTGGGATACGAGAAGCCCGGCAACGTCATTCAGCAACACTGCAAAAAAGTCAATAAAATCACCCAAGTCCCTGTTTCAGGCGGTTCGGCAAAGACTCCCCCTATTCAACTACTCCTGATTCCCGAATCCGACGTGTACCGCCTCATTATGCGGTCAAAGCTGAAGGCTGCCGTCCGCTTTCAGGATTGGGTTGTGGAAGAAGTCCTGCCTTCCCTGCGCAGGGGGGGACGTTACAGCCTCATCTCCGCCGATCACACGGATCTGGGTCTGCCCGACTTCCGCAATCCTGTGGATGCAGCCAATGCGTGGGCCGCAGGGTACGCCAACTTATAGAATGTGCCCACGAATACGCCCCACACTGCGGCCATGCTGGCTGCCCAACAAGTGCTTTGACCTTCCATCCCCTCTGCCTCATTCTCCGCCCTGTGCGCATGGCCCGGCCATCCGCATGGGGCTTTTTTTTGCCGGGCCTTCCCTGTTACCGCCATCCCCAGCTTGCAGGTGGCGGAAATTTTCGGGAAGCAGCATGCTAATGTGCTGCGTGACATCGAGCAGTTTTTGACGCAACAACCTGAAATCTTCGTAGAACCCAATTTTGGGGAGTACGAAGCCGCGTATTAGGCAGGCTTTGACGCAAGCGCCTGAGATCTTCGGAAAGCTCAATTTTGAGCCGACCGAATACGGGCTGAAAACAACCTTGGCTTTCCGGTGAAGTATTCCATGTGCACCATCACCAAGGACGCTTTCCCTCTCTGCTGGACGGAAGGGTAGCAATCCGATTGCTACTGCTGGCGGGCCTGCTCCTCCGCAGGGCGGACATGATGGACAAGGTGGTCCATATCATGGACACCCTGCCTCTGTGCGGCCCACCCTGCGGCCACGCTGCTTTGGCTGCCCCTAAGCCGTTTTCGACCGGCTTCCTCTCCTCTGCCTCATCCTCCGCCCTGTGCGTATGGCCCAGCCATCCGCATGGGGTTTTTTTTTGCCGGACCTTCCCTGTCTCCGCCGTCACCAGCTTGCAGGTGGCGGAGATTTTCGGGAAGCGGCATGACAATGTGCTGCGTGACATCGAGCAGATTTTGACGCAAGTACCTGAAATATTCATCAAACTCAATTTTGAGGTCGTTGATTATCCCGTGAGACGGGGCTTCGGGACAGAGATGGTCAAGGCCTACCTCCTCTCCAAGGACGGCTTCCCCTATGCCAAAGAGACTTCCCTTCCAGCACATCCTGCCCTATGCGAGTTCTTCCGTAGCGCCCTCTCTCCCCCTGCCTGTCTCCATCCGCCGCCCTCCCTCCACAGGTGGCTGGCATGGGCATCTTTGCTCTCCCGTCTGTCCAATTAGGGTACACATCAAACTGACATAGACCATCATCCCCAAAAATGTTCATCTAGGGTCAATTTCAGATTTTATTGACAAATCCAGTTTGAATTTATAATTCTAAATGAACACGACAAAGGAGAGACCATGAACGGAAAGAACATCGGCTACATCCGCGTGAGCAGCATCGACCAGAACACTGCCCGTCAGCTCGAAGGGGTCCCGCTGGACAAGACCTTCACTGACACATGCAGTGGCAAGGATACCCGGCGTCCCGGCCTCATGGCCTGCCTGGACTACCTCCGGGAAGGCGATACCCTGCACGTCCACAGCATCGACAGGCTGGCCCGCAACCTGCAAGACCTGCTGCACCTTATCGAAAGCCTCAACCAGCGGGCCGTGGCCGTGGTCTTCCACAAGGAGGGCCTGACCTTCTCCGGCAAGGAAGACCCCTTCCAGAAGCTCCAGCTCCAGCTCATCGGGGCTGTGGCCCAATTCGAGCGGGCCATGATCAAGGAACGACAGCGGGAGGGCATAGCCATTGCCAAGGCGGCGGGGAAGTACAAGGGACGCAAGCCGTCCTTCTCCGCAGAACAGGCGGAACAGGCCCGGCAGATGGTCGCGGCGGGACAGAGCAAGACGGACGTGGCCCGGCACTTCGGCGTGAGCAGGACCACCTTATACAAGGTCCTCACCGACGGGCAGAACGCTTGACGGCCAGAAGGAAAAAGGCGATACCCACAAGAACGAAAATATGCTACACACGGAAGCAGTCGAGAATAAAAAGTTCTTATATTTTCGAAGTGTTAGGATGGAATCTCCTGAATCCCACCCTCTCCGCCATTCATGCCATGTTTGGCACCACCAGACGCACGCAATGAAGCGCTTGTGTTTTCCCGGGCAGGCGATCCCGCCTTCTAGGAGGGCAGGAGCGCTTTTTTGTTGGGCGCCTTCCTGCCCTTCCGCCAACGCCCGTCCTTTTCAGGCGCATCGTCTTCTGCCATCCTGTGCCGCGCTGCCTGAACCTCTTTGGTACTATTTTTTAGCCTATCAAGAATAGCTTTTGTTTACTCGAATAGAAACCTGTTTTCGGATATGGTGACTAACACTCTCCCTGACATTTATCTCTTGAAATAGGAACGACAGTCATATACTTTCTTTTCTGTCCATACTAAGGAGGGATCTTCATGGCTCTGGAAGACAAGGATATTTTCAACGCTATTTTCAACAAGTACAGCGATCAGCCCATCGAATTCATCATGGAGCAGTACGAAAAGGCAAAAGTTCTCAATATGGCTATCGAGCGCCGCATCAATGCGCAGACGGAGCAGCCCGTGAAAGCCGAAGAACCCGCGCCTGCCGCCCTGCCCCCCGCGGCCGTGCCCCTCCCCGGCGAAGAGGAGAAAAAGCCCGCCCCGGCCCCCAAAAAAATATTCAGCAAGGCCGACCTGGTCTGCGATCCTGCGGAGGCCATCACCGACAGCACCATCACCTGCTGCCTGTGCGGCAAGGCGGCCTGCTCCCTGACCTCCCGCCATCTGGCCAATCACGGCATCAATGTGGAAGAGTACAAGTATCTCTGCGGCTATCCGTCCGAGCAGAAGCTCATGTCCCGGAATTTCGAAGCCAAGATGCGGCGCAATGTCCAAAGGGCCCAGCAGGCCCGCAAGGAAAAGCGCCAGGCCGAAAACGCCTAGCCGGGACCAGGATGGCCCTGCGGCCCTGCACGGCGCGGGGCGCGGGCCCCGGCACCGCGGCTTTATATCAGGAAGGGGATGCTCCACGGGCATCCCCTTCCTGCATGCTCTGCCACACCGGCACCCGCCGGGAACAGGCCCCTCCGCCGCATCCCCGCCACGGGGCGGGAGATCAGGGCCGGTACGCGCGCAGGGTGAACATGGGGACAGGATTGTACGTGGCGTCCCGCCGGGCGAAGATCCGTCCGCTGAGCCCGGTATCGCAGCTGCAACGGACAAAGCCCGCCCGAGCCAGGGCCTCCATGTCCCACTGCGGCCGCTCCCGGCGGCTCAGGGGCAGGGCCCGGCGGATGGCCTCGCCTTCCTGCAAAAGGGCCCTGTCCATGTCGGCATGGGCATGCTGCCCCTGCTCGTCGGCAAGCCGGGTGAAATCCACGGCCCCGTAATCGGCATCGAAGTTGAGCAGCACGCCGCCGGGCCGCAGCACCCGCAGCCACTCCGCATAGGCCGCCTCGGGATCCGTCAGCGTCCAGGTCAGGTTGCGGGCCAGCACGCCGTCGAAGGCGGCCTCCCCGAAGTCCAGCTCCGTGGCGCTCATGCAGCGCCAGTCCACCGTGCAGCCTGCCTCATCGGCCAGGGCGGCGGCCTGGGCGAGCATCCCCTCGCTCAGATCGATGCCCGTGACCTCACAGCCAGCCTGCGCCAGCAGGATGGCAAAAAATCCCGCGCCCGTGCCCAGATCCAGTATGCGCAGGGGGGCACCATCTTCCCGGCGCGGCAGCCAGGGCAGGATCTCCGCCCGCCACAGGGAAGACTTGTCACTGTGCAATTCCTCGCGGCGGACCTGCCCGAAGGCGCCGGAACGCCGGGTCCAGTAACGCCGGATGCGCCCGTCGAGCCCGGGCCGGGCCGTCACAGCGCCCCGGGGGGCGCCGGCTGTCTGCTCCATCATGTGCTCCTTTGCCGTGCCGCGCGGGGATCGGCTGTCCCGGTCCTGGAATCCGCCCCTTTTCCCCACGGCACGATCATGCAGTCTTACCCGCCTCATGGCGGGATGCGGCCGGTCATCTTCCACCGGTACCGCGTCGTCAATCTGAGGTCTCTCCATGCCGTCCTGCCCGCAGGATGCGTTATGCCGGAGAGCCCTGCGTTCTGTCCCCCGTTCCGCGCGGCATTGTACCGTCGGCATCCTCCGCCCCGTCGCCCTCGTCACGGCTCCCGTCCCAGGCGGAGCGGAAGGGGACGACCGTTTCCAGCATCCGCCGCAAGCGCGGGCTGCGGGCGCTCCCCAGCCGCGATACCGGCAGATGCTCCGCACAGCGGCCCTGATCCAGGACCAGCAGACTGTCACAGACCAGCGTCGCGGCCTGCAGGTCATGGGTGATGAACAGGCAGGTCATGTCGTTGCGTATGTCCCGCAGCAGTTCCAGCACCTGTACCTGTACCGGGACATCCAGCGAGCTCACGGCCTCATCCAGCACCAGGAAGGACGGCCGTGCGGCCAGTGCCCGGGCGATGCAGGCCCGCTGCACCTGCCCGCCGCTGAGTTCATGCGGCAGGCGGCCGGCCAACGAAGGGGAAAGCCCCACGCGCTCCAGCAGCCTGTCCACTTGGCGCCGCCGCTCCCGGCGGGAAAGGCGGCAGCCCGGCCCCAGCCCTTCGTCCACGACCTCCGCCAGCGTGAAGCCCGGATCGACCGAGGTCATATAGTCCTGAAAGACCACGGAGAGCCTGCCGCCCCGGGCCCGCCACTGCCGCAGGGGCAGGCCGTCCAGCAGCACGGTGCCGCGGTCGGGCCGCTCCAGCCCCAGCAGCAGGCGCGCCAGCGTGCTCTTGCCGCTGCCGCTCTCGCCCACAAGGCCGGTCATCCCGCCCCCCTCCAGACAGAAGTCCAGCCCCCGCAGCACGGGCATGGAGGGCCCTCCATGCGGGACAGTGTAGGATCTCCAGATATCCTGCACAGAAAGGAAGATGTCGCTGCCGGTCATCATCTGCCCCCCAGGGCCTGCCGGAAGCCCCGCCACAGGGCCAGCCGGGTACGTACCAGATGCCGGGTGCAGGCATGGCGCGGCGCATCGAAAAGCTGTGCCGCCTGCCCGTATTCGACGCAGCGCCCCGCCTGCATGACCAGCACGTCGTCGGCCAGCTGCTGCACCGCGCCAAGATCGTGCGAGACGAAGATCAGGGAGGCATCACGGGCCACGTCGGCCAGACAGCGCAGCACCTGCTGCTGATGGCAGGCATCCAGCGCCGTGGTGGGCTCGTCGGCCACCACCAGCGCGGGGCGCAGGGCCAGGGTCAGGGCGATCATGCATCGTTGCAGCATGCCGCCGGACAGCTGATGCGGATAGCCGTGCAGGACGGTCTCCGGCAGCCCCACCCGTTGCAGGGCCTCACGGACGGCCTCACGGGCCCGGGACGCGGACAGCCCCGCCGTGTCCCGCAAGGTCCCCGCCAGCTGCTTTCCCAAAGGCCGGAGAGGATCGAAGGCCGTCATGGCCTGTTGCAGGATGACGGCCATGCCCGTGCCGCGCAGCTCCCGCCAGCCCGCGGGATCGAGACGGCCCAGGTCGCGGCCGTCGAAATGCAGCTGCCCGCTCCTGACCAGCCCGGACGGCAGCAGGCCCAGCAGGGCCCGGCAGAGCAGGCTCTTGCCGCTGCCGCTCTCGCCCACGATGCCCAGACAGTGCCCGCGTTGCAGCGAAAAACTCACGTCCCGTACCAGCGGCCTGCCGGACAGGCCCTCCGTGACGGAAACATGCCGCAGTTCCAGCAGCGGCACGGGATGTCCATGATTCACAGCACAGGCTCCTTGTGCAGGGCGTGCCTGGGGTCCAGGGCATCACGCAGGCTGTCGCCCAGATAATTGCAGGCCGCCACCACCAGCAGGATGGCCAGGCCGGGCGGCAGCATCTGCCACGGATACAGGACCATCACCTCGCGCGCCTCGCCCAGCATCATGCCCCATTCCGGGGTGGGCGGCTGCACGCCGAGCCCCAGGAAGGACAGGGACGAGACCATCAGGATCACCGCGCCGGTATCCAGCGTGGCCAGGACGCTGATCTCCCCGGCAGCGCAGGGCAGCAGATGGCGCCGGATGATGTGGCCCGTGCCGTAGCCCGCCACGCGCGAGAAACGCACGAAGTCCCTGTCCGCGTAACGGAGGGTGACGGTCCGCATCATGCGCGCGTACCAGGGCCACTTGGCCACCACGCAGGCCAGCACCACGTTCTCCAGCCCCGGCCCCAGCATGCCCACGATGGCCAGCACCATGACCTCGCCGGGGAAGGAGAGCATCACGTCGCACAAACGCATGACGCAGGCCTCCACCCGCCCGCGCACGAGGCCCGCCAGCATGCCCAGCAGGGCCCCCAGCGAGACCGTGGCCATCATGGCCAGCAGCGAGACGCCCAGCGTGGCCCGGGCCCCGTAGAGCAGGCGGGAAAAGATGTCGCGCCCCAGCCTGTCCGTGCCCAGCCAGTGTTCGGGCCCGCAGGGGGCCAGCTTGCGGCTGCCGTCCACGGCCAGCGGATCCCAGGGCGCCAGCCACGGGGCCAGCAGGGCCGCCAGCAGCACGGCGCCCAGGAACAGCAGGCAGGCCAGGCCCGCCCTGTCATGCAGCAATGCCCGCACGCACCTCATCGCAGCCCCCGTTCGCGCAGGCGCGGATCCAGCAGGGAGGCGCAGATGTCCATGCACAGGTTGCCGGCCACGAACAGCACGGCCATGAGCAGGACGTAGGCCTGGATGACGGGAAGATCCCGGTTGAAGATGGCCGTGACGCACAGGCGCCCCAGCCCGGGCCAGGCAAAGATGCACTCCACCACGAAACTGCCCGCCACCAGCTTGGGCAGGCTCATGCCCAGGGCCGTGAGGCTGGCCTGCAGGGAATTGCGGAGCACCATGCGCAGGACGGCCCCCCGGCTGCGGCCGCAGGCCCGGGCATAGAGGACGAAGTCCTCCTGCGCTGTCCGCACCATGCTGTTGCGCAGCAGCCGGGCATAGGCGGCCAGATACGGCAGGGCCAGCGTCACGGCCGGGAGCACCAGCGAGGACGGCCCCTCAAGGCCGCCGGTGGGCAGCCAGTCCAGATGGACGGAGAACAGCCAGATCAGCAGCAGCCCCGCCCAGAAGGCCGGTACGGAGGTGCCCAGAAAAAGCAGGCCCCGCAGCAGGCGGTCCACCGCCCTGCCCTCATGCCGGACACAGACCAGGGCCACGGCCAGGCTGCATGCCAGCATGATGATCGCGGCCGTCCCAGCCAGCATCAGGGTGGGCGGCAGGGCCCGGGCCAGCTCCCCGGCCACGGGCCGCCCGGTCACATAGCTCGTGCCCAGATCGCCCCGGAGCACACCCGCGAGCCAGCGCAGGTAGCGTTCCGGGAAGGGCCTGTCCAGCCCCAGCTGCGCGCGCACCTCGGCCAGCAGCTCCGGCGTGGGGGTCATGTCGTTGACCCGGATGGCCACCTCCGCCGGATCCCCGGGGCTGAACTGGACGAGGACGAACGACAGGAACGATATCCCCAGCAAGAGCGGCACGAGCCCCGTCAGGCGACGCAACAGGCAATGCTTCATGTCCATCCTTCATCCCCGCCCGGTGTCCTCCAGGCCATGCCCGCCGGAAACCGGGAACGGGACGCATCAAAAATACATCTTCCCGAAGGGGATCTCGTACTGCGACACGCCGAACGAGACGCCCTTGAGCTCCCGCACATGGACGGCCTTGGTCCGGGAATAGGTCAGCGGGATGTAGACGCCCTCGTCATGCACATAGCCGAGGACCTCCGCATACAGGGCCCTGCGGCGCTCCTCGTCCGTCTCGGTCATCAGGCGGGTGATGGCCGCGTCCAGCCATTCCTTGCGCTCCAGGCCCAGCTGGGCCTGATAGTCCCCGTGCGCCGGGATGCGCCACGAGGAAAGATAGGACTGCGGATCGTAGGGCGTGCCCCAGGACAGGGAGTACTGCAATTCAAAGTCGCCGCTCTTCTGGCGATCCAGAAAGGCCTGCTTCTCCTCGCCCACGATCTTCATCTCCACCCCGATCTTTTTCAGGTCCGCCTGCATGTACTCGCCGATGCTGCGCTCCTGCGCGTTCTGCGCATTGTAGTACAGGCGCACGCCGGCCCTTTGCCCGTCCTTGTAGCGCCAGCCGTCGGCCGCCATGCGCCATCCGGCCCCGTCCAGCAGGCGGGCCGCCTTTTCGGGGTCATGGCCGCGCGCCTCCAGCGGCAGGTCGCAATAGGGCACCGTGGAGGCCAGCAGGCTGGGGGCCACGGTCTCGGAACCGTTGAGGATGGTGGCGGCGATGCCTTCCCTGTCCACCGCGTACTGCAGGGCCAGGCGCACGTCCCGCTCCCGGGTGAAGGGCTGGTGCGCGTTGAGCAGTATGGCCCGCGAGGCGATGGGCTGGCTGATGGCCGCCGCATAGCGCCCCTCCCGGCGGATGGCGTCGAAATTGTCCAGGTTGAGCATGTCGCCATCGGCCCCGAACACCAGATCCACGTCCCCCTTGTGCAGGGCCAGCAGGATGGCCTGATGGTCGGGCATCACCTTCCAGCGCACGGCCTGCAGACGGGGCTTCTCGCCCCAGTAGGAGGCATTGGCCGTGAACAGGGCGTACTGGTTCTCCTTGTGTTCCTTCAGTATCCACGGGCCCGTGCCCGCAAGGCCGCGCACGCCGTCACGCGTCTGGCCGCCGATGAAGCAGGACGGCGAGATGAAGCGGAAGGGACGCAGCAGCCCCAGCTCGATGAGGGTGGGATAGTAGGGGTGCCTGAGTACCAGACGCCAGGTGTGGCTGTCCACGACTTCGTGACGCTCGATCTCGTTGATGAGGTCCAGCCAGGCGTGGCGCAGGCGGTTGGCGATGATGGCATCCATGTTCAGGCGGACGGCTTCGGCGTCGAAGGGCGCCCCGTCGCTGAAGGTCACACCACGGCGCAGATGGAAGGTATAGACGCGGCCGTCGGGCGAGATCTCCCAGCTTTCGGCCAGCCAGGGCCGGACACCTTCCGCCGTATTGATGACCAGAGGCTCGAAGACCATGCCTTGGGCCGCCATCTCGCCGCCGTACAGGTGCGGATTGATGTCCCGGATATCCTTGGTGCTGGCGTAGACCAGTTCGGTGCGCGGCGCAGCGGCCCTCTCCCCGTCCTGGTCCCGGCAGCCGGCCAAGAGAATCAGACCGCAGAGCAGCAGCCAGCACAACAGCAGTGTGCCCGTCCTCATTTTTTCCACAGGGACCTCCCCAAAGCAGGATGAGACCTTTTCACAAGGCGTGTTCCCCTAAACTGTAACACGACTTTAAAAAACATGCTACCTTTTTCAGAGGAGGAGCGGGGGAGGGGCAGCCGCCGTCCGTCCGGGATGCCCGCATGCGGCGGCTGTTCTGATCGAAAAGACGGGATGGTCCCTGCAGGCCACGCGACCTTGCCCGAGGCAAGGCCAATTCCCCGTGGACACTCCCGCAAAGCATGTCCCAACCGAAAAAAAGGCACCTGCATCACTGCAGGTGCCTTGATCTCTTGTTGGCGTCCCCAAGGGGATTTGAACCCCTGTCGACGGCGTGAAAGGCCGTTGTCCTGGGCCGGCTAGACGATGGGGACGCATCGAACTCGTTCTATGTATGGGAAATGCCGCCGGAGGTCAAGCAAAAATTTTGCGATCTGAAAATTTTTTTGAGGGCCTCCCAGCCCCCTGATGCGACGACAGACCGCGCGGCCAACGCCCCGTCGCGCCCCGTCCCCGCTGCCCGGCCGCTTACCAGATGGAGCGCACCAGGCAGACCACGCCGCAAATGGCGATGATGCCCAGCAGGACACGGCGGAACAGGAGCACGTTGATGCGCCTGACCACGGGGAAGGCCGCCAGGCTGCCCAGCATCACGCCGGGCGTCCCGTACAGGGCCATGCCCAGCACCTCGGGCGTGAAGAAGCCGTGCCACCATTGCAGCACCAGGGTGATGATGCCGCGCAGCATGAAAAAAACGCTCACCGTGCCCAGGAAGACGCGCGGTTCCCAGCCCACGGCCAGGCCAAAGGCGGCCATGGGCGGCCCGTCCAGGGCGATGCCCGTGCCCAGCAGACCGGCGCCGAAGCCGCAGGCCACGCCCACCGGCTGCAGGCGGGCCCCGCCGCCGCGCCCGCCATGCACACAGAGCTGCCAGTACACGAAGAACAGAAGGAGGATGCCCACGATGCCCTGCAGGACGGCGCCGGAACAGATCTGCAGCAGATAGACGCCCGCAAAGGAGCCGGGCACCGCGCCCAGCAGCAGCCAGGGCATGGCGTCGAAGCGGCAGAAGCGCACATGCATGGCGATCATGCAGGCATCCTTGAAAAAACAGACCAGGCAGCTCAGGGGGATGAGGGCATGCATGGGGATGGCCAGCGCCAGGAAGGGAAAGGCGAACATGGTGCCGCCGATGCCGCTGACACCGGAGACGAAACCACCGGCGAACCAGCAGACAAAGACAAAGATATCAAGAGCATCGGGCATGGCATCCTCCTTTCTCGCCCCGGCACGGGGCCATGCCCCTGCCGCCGTCATGGCTCTTACAGGGCTTTGCCTCCGGCGGCAAGTCAAAGAAGGGCCCTTCCTCCGCCATCCGGCGGGATGCCGCCCGTCAAGGATGATGCCTGCGCCGTCAGGCCCCAGGCATCAGGGCCGGAGACCGGCAGGGGCTGACGGCACGCCCCGCAGGGCAGGAGGGGCGGGACATCCGCGGGCACGACGATGGCGGCAGTTCCCCCTGCCCGGCGATCATGGCGTGCCTCCCGCCGCACGCCGTGCCTGCGGCCAGGGCTGGCCGGAGGATGCGACAGCCCTGCGGCATGTCCCCGCCCCGGCATGGCCTCCGCCCATACCGGAAGGCGCATCAGCGGTGTCCCGGGAGGCGGCGCATCGACCTTTTGCCCGGACTGTGCTATGAGGAAAAGACCGTCGCCCAACCGGCGCCCGCCTCCCGGCCCGCGCACAGCAGGAGAAGTCCATGCCGTCCGATGACTGTCTGAAAAAGCTCTATATAGAACCCACAGCGCGCTGCAACCTGCGCTGCAAGATGTGTTTCCGCAACAGCTGGAAGAACGAGATCATCGGCGACATGCGAATGGAGACCTTCCGCAAGGCCATGACGACCATGCCCGACAGCGTGGAGACCGTCTTTTTCGGCGGCATGGGCGAACCCCTGGCCCACCCGGACATCGTGGAGATGGTGCGCACGGCCTCCGCGCTGGGCAAACGCGTGGAACTGCTGAGCAACGGGACCCTGCTGGATGCCCGGCGCACGGCCGAGCTGCTGGACGCCGGTCTGGACATGCTCTGGCTGTCCATCGACGCCCTGGACGACGGCCGCTATGCCCAGATCCGCCGCAACAGCCAGCTGGCGCTGGTCAAGGAACATATCGTGGAGTTCAACCGCCGCCGCGCCCGTCTGGACAGGACCGTGCGCCTGGGCGTGGCCTTCGTGGTCATGAAGAGCAATGCCCACGAGCTGGCCCTGCTGCCCTATTTCTCCACCTATTACAAGGTGAACGAGGTCAACATCTCCAACGTCATCCCCACGGACGAGCATACGGCCTCGGAAGTGCTCTACAACAACGTGGTGGACTGGGGCCTGGGCGACCCCGCGCCCATGGAAAGCTCGCCGCGCATCCACCTGCCGCTCATGGACTGGCAGGACCCGGCGGCCCAGGAAGGTCTGCGCAGCCTGCTCTCCACCTCCATGTGCAGCGTCTACCTGTCCGGCCAGCGCGTCAGCCGGGCGGCCCGGCACTGCCGCTTCATCGACGAGGGCATGGCCTTCGTCAAATTCGACGGCCATGTCAGCCCCTGCATGTCCCTGCTGCGCAACGCCACCCTTTACTGGCGCCAGAAACAGCGCGAGACCCGCAGCCACTTTTTCGGCGATCTGGCGGAACAGGGCCTGGCCGAGATCTGGGATGCCCCGGACTATGCCGACTTCCGCCGCCGGGTGCGCAATTTCGAGTTCTCGCCCTGCTACCGGTGCAGCCTGTGCGAAAACTGGGAAAAGGGCCTTACCGACTGCTTCGGCAACGATGCCCCCACCTGCGGCGGCTGCCTGTGGTCCGAGGGCGTCATCAGCTGTCCGTAGGATACGTTCGCTGCGAAACGGGGAGCGGGAGGGAGGCCTCCCTGCTCCCCGCATCCCGCCACGGCTTGCCCTGTCCCGCGCCCGCCTGTAGCATGGGGCCATGCAGAAACCCGATCCGTCTTCCATCCCGCTCTCGCCCGGTGTCTATCTGTACCGGGACGGCAAGGGCCAGGTCATCTATGTGGGCAAGGCGCGCATCCTGCGCCGCCGCGTGCTCTCCTATTTCCGCCCCGAAGGCCTGCCCGCCAAGACCAAAGCCATGCTGGCCCATGCGCAGAGCATCGAATTCCTGACCACCACCACGGAAAAGGAAGCCCTGCTGCTGGAAGCCAGCCTCATCAAGAAATACCGGCCCCATTACAATATCGTGCTGCGCGACGACAAGCAGTACGTGCTCTTCCGCGTGAACATCAAGCATCCCTTCCCCCGTCTGGAGGTGGTGCGCAAGGCCCGGCGCGACGGGGCCCGCTATTTCGGGCCCTTCACGTCCTCGCTGGCCGCCCGCGAGACCTGGAAGCTGCTGCACCGGGCCTTTCCCCTGCGCCGCTGTTCCGACAGGGCCATGAAGAACCGCGTGCGCCCCTGCCTCTACCATCATATGGGGCAGTGCCCGGCCCCCTGCATGGGCCTGGTCACGGCCGAGGACTATCTTGAAGGCGTGCGCCGCGTCTGCGACCTTTTGCAGGGCAAGGCCGATCCCCTGCTCAAGGAATTGCGCAGCCGCATGGAAGCCGCCGCGGAAGCGCTGGAATTCGAACAGGCCGCTGTGCTGCGCGACCAGATCCGCGCCGTGGAAAAGACCGTGGAACGACAGGCCACGGTCCTGCCCGGCGGCGGCGACATGGACGTGCTGGGGCTGTTCCAGGCGGAACGGGGCCTGGCCCTGGGGCTGGTCTTCGTGCGCGGCGGCGCCATGACCGACGGCCGGGCCTTCTACTGGCCGGGCCTGACCTTCGACGACGCGCCGGAGCTGCTCTTTTCCTTCGTGGGCCAGTATTACGAGCAGCTCACCCCGCCGCCGCGCATCCTGCTGCCCTGGTTGCCCGCAGCCGTGCAGGAAACTGACGGGGAGGACGGCGGCACGGACGGGGCTCCCGACGAACGCAGCCTGCTGGAACAGGCCCTTTCCGAACGGCGCGGCGGCCCGGTGCGGCTGGTGGCGCCGCAGAACCCGGCCGACAACCGTCTGGTGGACGTGGCCCAGTCCAATGCCCGCGAAGAGGCACGGCGGCGCGAAAAACTGGAGGAAACGCCCCTGCTGGAGCGGCTGGCACGGGCCCTGCACCTGCCGGACGTGCCCCGGCGCATCGAATGCGTGGACGTGTCCCATACCGGCGGCCGCCAGACCCGCGTGGGCATGGTGGTCTATGAGGAGGGGCGCCCCAGCCCCGACCAGTACCGGGCCTATGCCATGCCCGACGGCGGCGACGATTACGGCACGCTTTATGACTGGGTGGCCCGGCGTCTGGAAAGCGGCCCGCCCTGGCCCGACCTGATGCTCATCGACGGGGGCCGCGGCCAGCTGGCCGTGGTGGAACGCGCCCTGAACGACGCGGGCAAGCCGGACTTCTTCCCGCTGGCGGCCATCGCCAAGGCCCGGGACGAGGCGGGCCATGCCGACCGGCGCGCGGGCAACGTGGCCGACCGCATCTTCCTGCCCGGCCGCAGCAATCCCCTGCCCCTGCGCGAAGGCTGCGCGGAGCTGCTCTTTTTGCAGAACGTGCGTGACGCCACCCACCGCTTCGCCATCGGCCGCCACCGCAAGGCGCGCGGACGGGCAGCCCTTTCCGGCGAGCTCATGCGCCTGTCCGGCATCGGCCCGGCCACGGCGCGCCTGCTCTGGGAGACCTTCGGCAGCCTGGAGGCCATGCGGGCCGCCGGCGTGGACGATCTGCGCCGCCTGCCCGGCATCGGGGCTGCCAGGGCCGCCCTGCTGCACGAAAAGCTGAAAGGGCTGGAGTCCTCCTGAGCCCCCTCTGACAACGGCGCGCCAGCCCCCTTCCGATCCTCCGGCCTTCCGGGGGACCCGCCGTCACCACCTGCCTGCCAGCAATCACGAACGACGCGACACAACGGTACGGCGTCCGGCAGTCCCCTGCCGGACGCCGTACGCGCCATGCAGACAGGCCATGCCCCTGCGCAGGACGCGGGGCCTGTCCCGCCTTGCCGCCCTGCCCCGCATCAGGCCGGATCCTCCGCACCGGGCCGCATCTCGTGGCATTTGCGCCAGAGCGTGGACTTGGAGATGCCGAGCATCCGCGCGGCCTTGTCCTTGTTGTGTCCGGCCAGCTCCAGCACCCGCGCGATATGCTGCTGCTCCACCAGCCGCAGTTCCGTGGGCATGGCCTTCTCCTCCTGGCGGCACGGTCTGGCCTGCTGTTCGGGGACCCTGAAGGCAAAGTCCGGTGACATGCCCAGCTTGGAGATGACCACGAGCCGCTCGATGACGTTGCGCAGCTGCCGCACATTGCCGGGATAGTCGTGGTCCCGCAGCCGGCGGATCAAGGCGGGCGTCAGCCGGAAATTGTGCTGGTGCATCCTGTTGAACTCCGCGACGAACTTCATGGCGATGGGGGCGATGTCCTCCGGGCGCTCGCGCAGCGGCGGGATCACGAATTCGAACACGCTGAGCCGGTAATACAGGTCCTTGCGGAAGGCCCCCTGCTCCATGAGCTGCCGCAGGCGGCCGTTGGTGGCGCAGATGACCCGCACGTCCACACTCACCGATTCCTCGGACCCGATGGGGATGAAGGTCCTGTCCTCCAGAAATTTCAGGATCTTGGTCTGCGCCGACCGGGAAAGCTCGTTGACCTCGTCCAGGAAGATGGTCCCCCCGTGGGCGAGCTCGAAATAGCCTTTCTTGCCCTTTTTGTTGGCACCGGTGAACGCACCGCCGTAGTAGCCGAAGAGCTCGCTTTCGATGAGCGTCTCCGGGATGGTGGCGCAGTTGAAGCTGATGAAGGGCTTGTCCCGGCGCGGGCTGGCGTCATGGATGGCCGCCGCAAGGACGCTCTTGCCCGTGCCGGTGTCCCCGTAGATGATGAGCGTGGAATTGCTCGCCGCCACACCTTTCATGTAGGCGATGGTCTCCTGCAGGCGCGGCGACCTGGTGACGAAACCGTCGAACGTGAAGGTGTTCAGCCGTGCGACGGCGGGCGCCCGGTTGTCTTCGGACACATAGCAGCACGAGGCCACGTTCTTTTCCGTATTCCCCACATAATTGATGATGTAATGGAGATTGCCGGAAGCCGTACGTATGGTCCCGTAAGAATTCATCCCTTTCTTCACAAGACGGGCATTGGCGATGATCTTCTTTTTTGATGCGCTGTCTATCCTGATGGTATCGGATACGATATTGTTGTTAAAATCGAAGACGATGGAATTCACTTTATATATCTCTTCCGGCGCTTTCTGGACGATCTCCTTGGTATCGAATATCTCCATCAGTTTTATGGCATCGGAAAAGACCGACTCCACGGTCGAGAATTCCGTGAGCAGCGGGATGCCTATGGCGCCGAAACGGGCGGCATGGGCCGTGGCCCGCGGCGTGCCGGCGATGATCCTGAAGCCGTCGTCCGTGATGGTCTTGCAGATGTTCTCCACCTCGGAAGCGCTCGTTATCCTGTAGAATTTGATGAACACGTCCTTGCTGATGATGCCGCTGATGAACTTTGAGGTGTTCATGCTCGCACCAAAGCCCACGACAGCGATCCTGTTCCCGTATTCCAGGGCTTTTGTCAGCATGGAGAGCCGGTCGCAATCGGTGATGGGAATCTCAAGGATGTAGGAATCCCGCAGATTGAGCTGGTTCTTGATCATGGTCGCCGTCTCGCCACGGCTTATGATGATCTTGCAGCCCTCGTCGATCAGCTTTTGTGTCAGCGGGATGGCCTCGTCACAGAGGGCATTGTAGATGTCAAAGTCCATAGCATGCAGAGCCTTCATCCGCTCGAACATGGCGCCCAGCTCGGGATAGGGAGCGATCACAGCGACGGGTTTCATGATGCCTCCGGGGACAGGTTTTCCGGGTTCATAATGAACAGAATAGTTTTAAAATGAAATATCCTGGGGGTATTTTTTTATAAAAAAAATTTTTTATCAATAATATAATATGGTTATGTGATGGCACACACTTTGCTAAAAGGGCAGCAAATACCCGACGCCAAGGAGGCCCACATGAACCATGCACTTGTAGTCAACAGCAACGACAATGTTGCCAATGCCCTTGATGACATACCGGCCGGCGAACAGTTCGCTTTTTCGGTAGGGACGGACGCCTGTACCCTCACGGCCGCCGATAACGTGAAGTTCGGCTTCAAGGTCGCCATCAGAAAGATCCGGAAAGGGGAACAGATCATCAAATACGGCTGCGTCATCGGTGTCGCCTCACAGGATATCGAACCGGGACAGTGCGTCCACATCCACAATGTCGAAGGTACCCGCGGCCGCGGCGACAAGAAGGGGGAATAGCATGAAATTCTGGGGATTCGTACGCGAAAACGGCAAGGTGGGCATCCGCAACCATGTCCTTGTGGTGGGCATCACCCGCAACGTCGCGACGCTGGCCTACATGATCGCCGGCTCCGTGCGCGGCACGCGCCTGTATGCGGGCCCCAACGAGAACGGCCGCAGCCGTGACGACCGTGAGACCATGGCCCGGGTCATCACCGGCCTGGCCAAAAACCCCAATGTGGGCGGGGTGCTCCTGGTGGGCAACAAGCCTGACGGCGGCTATGCCGAATTCACTTACGAAAATATCGTGGAAAACATCATGGCTTCCGGCAAGCCTGTGGAGACCCTCTTCATCAGCCGTGACGGCGGCCATGCCGCCTGCATCGGCCTCGGCATCCAGAAAGCCCGCCGCCTGGCCGAACTGTGCAGCGCTCAGCGCCGTGAGGAAGTTGACTGGGGCAAACTGTGCCTTGCGGTCAAATGCGGCTATTCCGACGCCACGTCGGGCATGGCAGGGAACCCGGTCGTCGGCTATGTCTTCGACCGCCTGTGCGATGCCGGCGGTACGGCCATTTTCTCGGAAACGACCGAGGTCATCGGCGCCGAAGACATCGTCGCCCGCCGCTTTGCCGATGCCGGCCAGCGCGCGACCTTCCTTGCCTGCGTGCGCAAGGTGGAGGAAGAGGCCAGGGCCACCGGCCAGGACATCCGCAGCATCAACCCCATCCCCGCCAATATCGAAGCCGGTCTGACCACCCTGGAGGAAAAATCCCTTGGTGCCATCGCCAAGGCCGGCAGCAAGCCCATCATGCAGTGCGTGCGCTACGGCGAGAGCCCCTCTGCCGCAGGCCTGAACTACATGGACTCCTGGATGTCCTCGTCCGCCCTGTTCGCGGGCTTCTCCTCCGCGGGGGCCGTGCTCAACATCTTCCAGTTCGGCGGCGGCGCCATGCCCGACCAGTGCATGATGCCGGTGGCCGATACCGGCGTGGTGGCCCCCATCCTTTTCGCCACGGGCAATCCCCGCGCCTATGAACGCGGCAGGCTGGAGATCGATTTCAACTCCGGCGTCGTCATCTCGGAAAAGGCCGGCATCGAGGAGACCGGGGAAAAGCTCATCCGCCACATCTGCGACATCGCCTCCGGCAGGATGACCAAGGTCGAGACCCTCAATGTGCGCGAGCCGGTGGAGCTCTATCTGCAGGGACCCTGCCTGTAGCCGGACTCCCCGGCCGCACCGGACATCCCCGGCTCCTCCTCTCTCCCTTGCCGTGCGGATGGCCGCTGCAGCCAACAGGCAAGGGACCGGCACCGTGCCGGTCCCTTGCCCCCGGCCCGCCGCGCCGGAACGCCCCCCGCCAAGGAAAAACTGATGCACACGGCTGACTCCTCCCGCGCCCTGCTGATCCTCGTGCTGATCTGCACCGCCTATCTCCTCATCCCCTTCCACAGGATGACGCCCTCCATCATGTCCGCCGCCATCATGTCCGAAACGGGCATGGGGCCGGTCATGATCGGTTTCCTGTCCTCCATCCTCTTCCTGACGTTCGGCATCATGCAGATGGTGTGCGGCCTTCTGGTCGACAGCTACGGCCCGCGCAGGATCCTGCCCTGCTTCCTGCTGGCGGCCGCGGCGGGCACCGCCCTGTTCGCCCTTTCCACCTCCGCCCCCGGCCTGCTGCTGGGCCGGGCCGCTATCGGCTTCGGGACGTCCGTCATCTTCATCGCCGGCCTCAAGCTCTTCAATGCCTGGTTCCCGCCCACGATCTATGCGCGCCTGAACGGCCTGCTGCTGGGCATGGGGGGGCTGGGACTGGTCATCGGCTCCGGCGGCATGGGCTACCTGTGCGACAGCCTGGGCTGGCGGACCAGCCACCTGGTCGTGGCGTCCATCACCCTCTGCTTTGCCCTGGCCCTGGGCGTGACCGTCCGGGACACGCCCGCACACGCCAGCCGCCCCGGCCCTGCCGGCAGGGCCGGAGCCGTCCCCCCGGCCGTGCTGGGGCACATCCTGCGCAACCGGCAGTTCCTGTTCATCGCCGGCTGGTTCTGCTGCCAGTTCAGCCTGCACAATGCCTTCGGCGGCCTGTGGGGCGGCCAGTACCTTCGGGCTGTCCACCATCTGGATACGGTCACTACGGGCAACGTGCTGAACATGCTGGGCATGGGCACCCTTCTGGGGGCCCTGGCCAATGCCTGGCTGTGCGACCGGGTGTTCCGCACGCCGCGCACCATGATGCCCATAGCCGCGGCGATGTATGTCCTGCTTTTTGCCGTCCTGATCTTCCGGGGCGCCGGTTTTTCCATCCCCGTCCTGTGCGTCTGGTTCTTCCTGCTCGCCTTTTTCGGGATGGGCTCGCTGTCCGCCGGCTTCGCCTGCATGCCGGGCATCTTCGGCAGCGCGCTGCTGGGCACCGCCAGCGGCCTGCTCAACACCCTGCCCTCCCTGCTCGTCCTGCTCCTGCAGCCCCTGACGGGCCTGATCCTGGCACGCTGCGGAGACGCCGGGGGCAGCTTCGGCCCCCAGGACTATGCCGTGGCCCTGTCGCTCTACCTTGGCCTTTCGGTGGTCTCGCTGCTGTGCGCGCTTGCCGCCTGGGGCCGCCCCGGGCGGCGGGAATCCTAAAATGGAACCTTTCTATCCAAAATGAAATACGCAAAAAATTTTAAAAGTATATAAATAGTATTTTATTTTAATATGTTATATTAAAAAACAAAGCTGGCCCGATATTTGCTTTTCAAACTGTAAATCCATCAAGGAGGCAATGATATGAAGAAAAATCTTTTCTGCATCCTGGTCGCGGCGCTCATGCTGTGGGGGCTCCCGGCACATGCCGGCGGCACCTGGCCGGAAAAAAGCATTCAGGTCATCGTCCCCTGGGCTCCCGGCGGCGGCAGCGACCTTTCCGCCCGCATCGTCATGGACAAGGTGGCGAACATCCTCGGGCAGCCTGTGGTCATCACCAACATCTCCGGTGCCGCCGGCCTGAACGGGGCCCTGCGCGTCAACCGTGCGGCACCTGACGGCTATACCGTCCTCTGGGAACATCCCGCCAACCTGGCCATCGCCCCCGTCATCGGCAGGGCCAAATATACCTGGAAAGACTTCGAGATGGCCTGCTCCATCGGCACCAGCGACATCGCCGTCTTCGTCAAGAAGGACGCCAAGTGGAACTCCATGAAGGAAGTCATCGACGACATCAAGGCCCACCCCGGGCAGATCAAGTGGAGCCTGGCCGTCAACTCCGCCTCCCACTTCACCTTCCTGGCCATCAGCGAATCCATGGGAGGGCTGAAGATCATGCAGATCCCCGGTGCCGGCGACAAGACCCGCATCATCAACGTCATGGGCGGCGTGTGTGACATCACCACGGCCGGCTATGCCGCTGTCGCTCCCTATGTGGAATCCGGCGACGTGAAGATCCTGGCCATGGCCTCGCCCCAGCGCAGCGTGCTGGCCCCCCAGTATCCGACCCTGATGGAACAGGGCATCAACGCCGAGAGCGTCTTCCTCTATTCCGCCGAATTCCCCAAGGGGACCCCCCAGGCCATCATTGCCAAGTTCCAGGCCGCCGTCGAGAAGGCCCTGCAGGATCCTGAAGTCATCGAGCTGCTGAAGAAGCAGGGCATCGTGGCCCAGTACAAGGACAGCGCCGCCACCACCGCCGTGTGGGAAAAGGAATCCGCCCTCTACCTCCGCCTTGCCAAGGCCAACAGGATGATCCGCTGACCGCCGGGCCGGGGGCCTGCGGGGCTCCCGGCCGCTCCCCCCTGCGCGCTGCAGGGCCGTATCCAACGTTCAAGGCCAGGAGGCCGTTATGCATATCGTCAACAAAAGGGATTTCTTAGCCTCCATCGTCCTGCTGCTTGCCATGCTGGGATTCTATGTGGAATCCACCCGCATCGAGACCCAGGGCGGTGTCGATCTGGGGCCCCTGTTCTTCCCGCATCTGATGGTCATCGTCATCGCGATCCTGTCCGTGGTGCTGCTGTTCAAGAGCATCTCCTTCTCCCCCGCGGGCAAGGACCAGAAGGCCGCGCCGGAAAAGATATTCTGCACCACAAAAGACCAGACCATCTTCATCGCCCTTTTCTTCATTTATCTCATGGCGCTTCCGTATGCCGGCTATCTTCCCGCAACGCTCATCTATCTCATCGTGAATATGATCTATCTCGGGAAGAAGGGAAGTACCAAGTGGTATGTCATCTATGTTTGTTCCACGATCGGCATGACAGCGATCATCTACTACATCTTTGCCAAGGTCATGCTTCTGTTCCTTCCCTAATCCCTTGCACAGGACGGCACGGGGCATGCCCCTGCTGTCATTGCCTGGCTGCAAACATCATGATCCCGAATTCCGCTGCTGCATGACGAGTCCGGGACAAGGAGCTGCTATGCTTTCACAATTAGGCGCAATCATAGGCAACTTTGATTTGTTTACCATCATGCTGATGGTTTGCGGGGTTTTCGGCGGCCTGATCATCGGCGCTCTTCCCGGACTGACGTCCACCATGGCCGTGGCCCTGCTGGTGCCCATCACCTACGGCATGGACGTGAACCACGGCCTGATCCTGCTGGTGTCCGTCTATATCGGCGGCATCGCCGGCGGCCTGGTCTCGGCCTCGCTGCTGAACATCCCCGGCACGCCCGCCAGCGTGGCCACCACCTTCGACGCCTACCCCATGGCCAAGAAAGGTCTGGCCGGCAAGGCCCTGTCCTACGGCGTCTTTTCGGCCTTCCTGGGCGGCATCTTTTCCTTCTTCTGCCTGGTGCTCCTGGCGCCCCCGCTGAGCACCTTTGCCCTGGACTTCGGCCCCTGTGAATATTTCTCGCTCGTCCTGTTCACCCTGAGCTGCATCGTCTCCATTTCCCACAAGTCGCTGATCAAGGGCTTCATCTCCGCCGCGCTGGGCCTGCTGCTTTCCTGCGTGGGCCTGAGCGAGACCGACGGTATGCCGCGCTTCGACTTCGGCATCGCCGACCTCCAGTCCGGCTTCAGCGTCATGCCGGTGCTCATCGGCATGTTCGCCGTCTCGCAGATCCTGATCGAGGTCCGCAGCATCCGCGAGCCGTACACCATCATGAACGCCACCTTCACGCAGCGTGAATTCTGGCGCGTGGCCCTGGACGTGTTCCGGAACTGGAAGAACGTCATCCGCTCCGCCCTGATCGGTACGGGCATCGGCATCCTGCCCGGCGTGGGCCCCGGCCTGTCCAACATCGTGGCCTACTCCCAGGCCAAGGCCGCCTCCAAGGAACCCGAGACCTTCGGTACCGGCAACCCCAACGGCATCATCGCCTCGGAAGTGGCCAGCTGCGCTTCCACCGGCGGCGCCATGATCCCGCTGCTGACGCTGGGCATCCCCGGCGACGCCACCACCATGATGATGCTCGGCGCCTTCATGCTGCAGGGCCTGCAGCCCGGCCCCCTGCTGATGCGCGACAATCCCGAGCTGATCATGATCATCTACCTGGCCTTCTTCATCAGCGTCATCCTCATGCTGCTGATGCTCATCTACGGCATCCGCCTCATGGTGAAGGCCCTGAGCCTGCCGCGCGAGATCCTCTTCCCCATCATCGTGATGCTCTGCGTCATCGGCTGCTACGCCCTCAACAGCAGCATGTTCGACGTCTGGGTCTTCTTCGGCATGGGCATCTTGGGCACGGTCATGGCGGCGCTCAACTTCCCGCTCCTGCCGCTGGTGCTGGGCCTCATGCTGGGCCGCATGGCGGAAAGCCAGCTGCGCATCAGCATCACGCTGGGCCACGGGACGCCCGCGGCCTTTCTGGACAGCCCCATCGCCCTGTTCTTTATCGCCATCTCCATCCTGTCCGTTGCCTATTCGCTCTACAACATGCGCAAGAAGGCCGCGAAGTAACAGGCAAGGGCCTGTTTTCGAAACGATTTTGAACCGTACACGCGCCCTCCGGTCACGGTACGCATAAAGGAGAACATCATGAAGATCGTCAGCGTCGACGTCATGCAGGTGCCCAGCGGCAACGCCGGGGCATCCCGCGGCGACTGGTCCCCCGTCATCGTACGCATCAACACCGATGAAGGCATCAGCGGTTTCGGCGAAGTCGGCCTTGCCTACGGCAAGGGCTGGCGCGCCGGCCTGGGCATGGTGCAGGACTTCGCCGAGGTCATCATCGGCGAAGATCCCATGAACATCGAGCAGATCTGGGAGACCATCTTCCGCAAGACCTTCTGGGGCATGGGCGGCGGTACCGTGGTCTATGCCGGCATGAGCGGCATCGACATCGCCCTGTGGGACATCAAGGGCAAGGCCCTGAACCAGCCCGTATGGCAGCTGCTGGGCGGCAAGACCAACGACAACCTGCGCGTCTACGCCAGCCAGCTGCAGTTCAACTGGGGCACCAGGCTGGACAAGCAGAAACTCATCACTCCCGAAGAGTACGCGGAGGTCACCCGCGTGGCCATGGCCGACGGCTATGACGCCATCAAGGTGGACCCCATCATCTTCAGTGACCGGCCTGACGGCAAGGGCCCCTGGAAGATCACCGGCCCGCTGGAGCACAAGGTCATCAAGACCGTCTATGACCGTGTGGCGGCCATGCGCGAAGCCGGCGGCGACGATCTGGACATCATCATCGAGAACCATTCCAACACCGACACCACCTCGGCCATCCAGATGGGCAAGGCCCTGGAGGACCTGCGCATCTTCTACTTCGAGGAGCCCTGCCACCCGCTCAACGTCCAGAACATGGTGGAAGTGAAGAACAGGGTGAACATCCCCATCGCCTCAGGTGAACGCATCTACACCCGCTACGGCTACCGGCCCTTCTTCGAGTCCCGCGCCCTGCAGGTCATCCAGCCCGACATCTGCCTGTGCGGCGGCATCACCGAAGCCAAGAAGATCTGCGACATGGGCCATGCCTATGACTGCGCCGTGCAGATCCACGTCTGCGGCAGCCCCATCTCCAAGGCGGCCGCCCTGCAGATCGAGGCCGTCATCCCCAACTTCCTCATCCACGAGCACCATCAGCGGGCCCTGAACCCCGAAAGCCGCGAGACCTGCCTCTATGACTACCAGCCGGTCAACGGCCGCTACGCCATCCCTGACAAGCCCGGCATCGGCCAGGAGCTGACACCCGAGACCATCAAAAAGTGCAACATCATCACCGTGACCCGTTCCAAGAAGTACATGTAAGCCCGCAGGGGACAGGGGGCCAGGCCTCCTGTCCCCTCCTTTTCCCCTGAGGTCGTTCCCATGGACAGCAGCATCGCCACCTTCAGACCGCGCAGCTTCAGGCTCGTCTCTCCCGTCACCATCCCCGCCTTCACCGGCGTCCGGCTGCGCCCCCCGTCCGCACCGGCCTGTGCCGATGTCGAGCGCCTGGCGCAGGCAAAGGTCATGGGCTCCCCATCCCTGCGGGCCCTGCCTGCCGGGGCCCGTGTGGCCGTGGCCGTGGGCAGCCGGGGCATCGACAGGCTCCCCCTGCTGGTGCGCGGCTGCATCACGGCCCTGCGCGGTATGGGGCTCCGGCCGTTCATCGTGCCGGCCATGGGCAGCCACGGCGGCGCCGACGCCGAAGGACAGCGCATGCTGCTGCGTCACCTGGGCGTCACGGAGGAGAGCACCGGGGCCCCGGTCGTCTCCTCCCTGGAGACGGTGGACCTGGGCTGCGCGGCTCCCGGCGTGGCCTGCCACATCTCCCGCGACGCCTTTGAAGCCGATGCCATCGTGACCGTGGTCAGGGTCAAGGCGCACACCAATTTCACGTCGGACATCGAAAGCGGCCTGTGCAAGATGCTCACCGTGGGCCTCGGCAAGGACCTGGGGGCCAAAAACGCCCATATCTTCGGCCGCAGGGGACTGGTGGACCACATTCCCCTGCTGGCCGAACACATCATCGCCCATGCGCCCGTGGCCTTCGGGCTGGCCGTGGTGGAAAACGCCGAAAGCCGCATCTGCCTCGTGGAAGGCGTCGAAGCCGCGGACATGCCCAAGGCCGACCGGGAGCTGCTGGTCAGGGCCAAGGAGCTCAAGGCCGTGCTGCCCTTCGAACAGCTGGACATGCTGGTGGTGATGGAGATCGGCAAGGACATCAGCGGCACCGGCATGGATTCCAAGGTCGTGGGGCGGACAGGCTTCGGCGAGCCCTACGGACATCCCTTCATCAACACCATCGCGGCCCTGCGGGTGACGGCCGCCTCCGGCGGCAACGGCATCGGCATCGGCATCGCGGACGTGACCACCACCGAGACCCTCAACGGCCTGGACCTGGAAGCCATGTGGATCAACGCCCTCACCTCCTGCTGCATGGACCGGGTCAAGCTGCCCCCGGCCTTTGCCAGCGAGCGGGAGGCCATCCAGGCCGGTCTGAAGATCTGCTGGCAGCCCCGGACGGAACGGGTGCGGGCAGCCGTCATCCGCTCCACGCGCCACCTCGGCCATCTCCTCCTGACACGCCCCCTGCTGGAGGAACTGCGCACGACCCGTCCCGACATGCTGGACGGCATCTGGCAGGAGGAACGCCCGCTGGCCTTCGACAGCACGGGGCATCTGGACATTTCCTGGCCCGGCGCCTGACCGGCCCTTGCGCCCTCTCCGAACGCGGCTCTTTCCCGCGCCCGGCAGCCGTAACGGCAGGCAGGCGTCCCGCTCCCGGACGGCCCGGCGTGTCTCCCCACCCCCATCCGCCGGACTGCCCGTCGCTGCCTGCCGGATACGAAACGGCCCCGGAACATCCGTTCCGGGGCCGTGCCCTGTCCACGGGCCGCCGGGCGGCCTCCCGCCCGTTCCGTGCTACAGGGTCACCTTGCTGTGGGCTTCACGCATCTTGCGCACGGCTGCTGCCAGCGCATCGCCATTGAGCACCATCTCCATCATGCCTATCTGTTCTTCCCACTTCCGGGGATCGGCCTCGGCCTTCATCTCGGGTTCCAGCACATGATAGACACAGAGCCCCAACGGGGCTCCTGCCAGGGGTCCGGCGAAGGTGGGGTCGCCCAGGGTCACGGTCTCGGCATAGATCTCGGCCCCTTCGGGGTCCGAAGAACCAAGAACGACGACCAGGTCTTCCACACCGTACTTCTCAGCCGCGTCCTTGACGCGCTGCTGATTCTCCAGATCCATGGCACCGGCGGCGGTTCAAACGAAACATTCGGTGGCGGAGAAGAGCACCTCTGCGCCCGAACCGGCGAACACATCTGCCATGGCCGGGCCGGGGATGCCGTCCCGCTCACCCAGCAGCAGAAGCTTCTTGCCCTTGAGCTTGCTCATGATGTTACCTCAATATGGTTGTATGTGGTGATCGCATGACAGTCGCACATCACGACGGCGGCGTTCACAGCAGTTTGCCGGCCTCTTCCCTGATGGCCTCGATGGAGACGCCCTCCCCCGTCAGGCGGGCCACGTTCTCGCCGCCCTTGTAGAACAGGATGGTGGGGACGGCCATGACGCGCAGCCCTATCACCAGGCGGCGGTTCTCGGCCACGTTGAGCTTGCAGAACCTGACGCGGCCCTCGAACTCTCCGGCCAGCTTCTCCACTTCCGGCATCAGGGCCAGGCAGGGCCCGCACTGCGGCCCCCAGAGATCCACGACGCAGGGCATAGGGCTTTGCAGGACTTCAGCCTCGAAATTTTCCTTGTTCACGCTGATCATGGGTTCACCTCGTCTCGTGATCGACAGAATGATGTGTTTACAGATGGCCCGCGGCCGTGAGGAGCTGCCGCGCGGCCTCCCGGCTGCGGGCGGGCAGTTTGATGACAGGCCCCGTGCAGCCCATGGCGGCCTCGGCATAGATGCCGTTCCGCCACAGACAGTGGACGGTGGCCTCAAGATCCAGCACGTCGATGCCGTGCAGTTCCGCATCGGTGGGGACGGCCGCCGGAGGGACGGCCTCCTCCGGCACGGAGGCGGGCGCCAGGGCGGCCAGCTCCGCTTCCAGGCCCGCGGCAGCGGCAAGGCGGAGCTCCTCCCGGATCTTCCCGGGCAGGTCTGCCCGTACCGCCCGGGCCGTGTAGCGCAGCGCCCCGGCGATGACCGGCGCTCCCGACGCTCTGGAAACGATGCTGATGACCTTGTCCCAGCCTTCGCCCACGGAAGGGCCGTAGCCCCAGCCGCAGGTCTCGCGGGCCCCCCCGGACGTGAAGGACGCAAAGACCTTCATGAGGGCATTGCCGGTCAGGGTATCCGTGACGCAGACGTCCACGGCCCCGCACAGCAGGTCGTTGCCGCGCAGCAGGGCACCGCCGTCCCGGCGGATGCTCTCCCCGAGCCGCACGGGATAGCCCTTGTCCACCATGTGCGACAGGGCGCGGACCACCTGGGGGGCCGCCTCCAGGTTCAGCACCCCCAGCACCGGCAGGGGCAGGCCCAGGGTCCTGGCCACACCGGCACCGAGGACGGCGTTGCGGAGCATGGCACCGGCCCGCCGGGGAGCGCTCATGCCGGTGCTGGACGCCATGAACATGGGGCGGCCGCTGGCGGGGCAGGTCATGCGGCCTATGGTGGTCACGCCCATGGGGAAAGGATAATGCAGGGCCACGGCGCCCTCGATCCTGCCCTCGGCGAGGAGGGCATCCATGACGGCCGCGGCGGCGGCGCCGCTGTTTTCCGTCTCCTGCCAGTCCAGGCCGTCGGGCAGCGGGCCTTCCGGCAGCGGGCCCAGACCCGTGATGCGCAGGGCGGGGTCGGCTTCCATGGCGTCCCGGGCCGCGCACAGGAATTCCTGGAGGGGCAGCTCGCTGCCGGCGGCCATCAGGCCCAGGCGGCAGGGCTTTTTCCCGCAGCGGGCCCGCATGACGACCTCTTCAAGGGCCTTGCCGATGGCGGCACGCGTGTTGTCTTGCCTAGCCATAGGGGCCTCCTATGCCTTCTGGAGGGTGACAGCCAGCTCTTCCAGGGCGCCCAGCAGGACATCCAGCACCTCGTCTTTGCCGGGAGCGCCGTTGCCCGCCGCCCTGTCGCCGGGCTGCTCCATGATGAAGGAGGCCCCGTCGGCCAGATTGGTCAGGCGCCCCAGGAAAAGGCTCCCCTTGCCGATGATCATGGCCCGGCGCAGCGTACCGGCCCTGAAGGCTTCCAGGGCATGGCCCACATAGGGGACGCCGGAGGGGATGTGCCCCTGGGTGGCGACGAAGCCCGGCATGCCCCGCTCCGCCACGAAGCGGCCCAGGTCCTCGCGGGCGAGCTGGCCCTTCATGACGGCCAGGGCGGCGATCATCTTGTAGTTGGCTTCGGGCACGTTGCCCGCGCCCGCCGGGAGGGTGATCTCGGCGTTGTGCAGCTCGGGCGCGTACTTGTCCACATCGGTGAGCGCGAGGCCCGCCCGGGCGAGGGGCTCGAAGGTCAGGGCGGCGGTGATGGCCTGCGGCGCGGCGCCGGCGGCCACGGAATGCTTGCCCAGGCAGTCCAGGCGGATGACCGGACATGTGCCGTCATCAGGGGTGAGCAGCAGGGCGAAACTGCCGATGCAGTTCTCCAGCGGCACGGCTCCCTTCCTGATGTGGTCCCGGGCGTTCATGTACAGCTTGGGCAGCGAACCGCCGCTGATGACGGCCACATTGGCCCGTGTGCCGCTGGCCACCATGCTGGCGGCGGCGATGACCGAAGCCACGGGACCGGCACAGAAGCCCCGGATGTCGAAGCCGCTGGCATTGCCGCAGCCGCAGATCTCGGCAACGGCCTTGGCCATGTTGCCGCCGCCGCGCTGCAGGGCGTCGCCCACGGCTTCTTCCGAACATTCCACAACAAAATCTATGTCGCCGGGCGCGAGGCCGGTATTCCTCAGCAGATGGAGCAGGGCCAGCACGCCGCTGGCCTTGCAGGCCAGGTTCTCCAGCATGATGCCGGCGGACAGGTTCTCGTCCGTGTCATGGGCACGACGGCAGCAGCCCGCGACCCGGCCTTCATGGTAGAGCGGCAGGGCCTGATGCTGCTCCACCATATCCGCGATCTCCGCCGCCGGATGGCCCTTTTCCAGCCGCCCCAGCTGTTCCGGCCCCAGCACGGGATCCCGGGCAAGACGCTGGGCGACCTGGGCGGCGAAACCTTCTTCCAGCCAGATGAGGTCGAAGACATCACAGATGTCCATGAGCCCGAGCAGTTCGTCCTCGGGCATGATCTCGCCGAACTTCCCGAAGCGGGCGGGCTCGCAGGGATGTTCCGTCCAGGGGCGGGGCGCCGCCTGCAGCTCATCGATGCTCATGGCACCGATATAGGTCTTGTTGGGCGCGTAGGCCTGCGCCTGTCCATAGGTCTGGGCCTGCGCCTCCAGCGCCTGCAAAAAGCCCGGATCACGCCCGGAGCGGCGTTCCTGGGCCGGCGTCCCGCCATAGTGCAGCGCCAGCTCGGGAGCAAAATTCAGGCAATAGGCCGTGGCCCTGATGCCGACAGTATTCATGGTGCCTTCCTTGTTTCCGTTCCCGTTGGGAAGTTTGCGACAGTGCCGTCCCTGCGGGCGGCAGGCGGATCAGCCGTGCAGATACCCATAGGCGGCCATGGCGGCCCGGGCCCCGTCCCCCGCCGCGGTGATCACCTGCCGCAACGGGGTGTCCCGCACATCGCCCGCGGCAAAGATGCCGGGGACGGACGTGCGCATGCTCTCGTCCGTGACGATCCAGCCGCCTTCCTTCGTTCGCAGCAGGCCTTCCTCCAGAAATTCCGTATGGGGCAGCGTGCCGATGAAGATGAAGACCCCGCTGACGGGGATGCGGCGCTGCTCGCCGCTCCTGACGTTCCTGACCAGGATCCTTTCGACGACATCGCTGCCCTCGATGGCTTCGAGCACGCTGTCCATGACCGGGACGATCCGGGGATTGGCCAGTGCCCGCTCCACAGCGAGGCTGTCTGCCCGGAACGTGTCGCGCCGGTGGACGAGGTAGACCCTGGAGGCGAAACCGGTCAGATACACGGCCTCCTCCACGGCGGTATTGCCGCCACCGATGACGGCGACCTCCAGGCCTTCAAAAAAAGCGGCGTCACATACGGCACAATAGGATACGCCGAGCCCGGTATACCTGCCCTCACCGGGGCAGCCCTGCCTGCGGAAACCGGCCCCGCTGGCGATGATGACGGCCCGTGCCGTGATCCGGCTGCCGTCCTTGAGTTCGATGATCCTGTCAGCGCCGCAACAGGACAGCTTCTGCACGGAACCGGTCATGAACCGGGGCGCAAAGCTCAGGGCATGGGCCCGGAGCGCCTCGGCAAGGGACGCCCCGGTGGCTTCGGGAAGACCGGGATAGTTCTCGATCCTGCTGGTCGTCAGTATCTGCCCGCCGGGGCGCCCCTTTTCCAGGACGAGGGTCCCGATGCCCGCACGCCTGGCGTAGATGGCGGCCGAAAGCCCCGCAGGGCCCGCGCCGATGATGACAAGCTCGTGTTTTTCCATGAAAGCCTCACTGGTTTGCTGGTCGTGCCGGGCAGGTCGGAGGAGATGCCGTGCCCGGCACGACCGTGGGGAGGAGGTGGAGGAGCATGGCGCGGGCAGACCCGCGCAGGGGTCACAACAGGAAGGTGAGGAACGGCATGACCAGCGTCAATGCCAGGACCCACCACAGCAGATGCCGGAAGGTCTTGTCGTAATCTTCCGCCTCGGAGAGGATGAGCGCCCCGCCGATGTGGAAGGGGCTGGCGCACATGACCACCAGGCAGGCCGACAGGACACCCAGGGATATGCTGTTGGCCAGGACGGCCGTGGAACCGGCCATGGACTTCACGGCCACCGGGATGACCAGGCCAAGGACAGCGATGGACGAGGACTCGAAGTTGGCCAGGATGGTGCCCACGATGGCGACGCTGAAACGCACGAGCGAGGGATCTTCCATGCCGGCAAGGTAGTCACCGATGACCCGCAGCACGCCCAGCTTTTCCAGCAGGCCCACATAGATGAGGACGCCGGCGATCATGATGGCGATGCCCCAGGGGAGCTTGCTCAGGGCGGCCTTGGACTTGATGCGGAAGGCGATCTGCAGGACCATGCCGATGGTGAAGGCGGTCAGGCCCACGTCATACTTGAGGAGCGCCAGCACGATGAACAGGATCATGCCGATGAAGGAACAGATCTGGTACGGCGTCAGGGGCCCGGTGGCCTCCTGCCCTCCTTCTCCGGCACGGTGCTGCTGCGCGGGGCGGCGGATGAGCTCCATGCCGCCGAAGACGAAGAAGGCGACCACGGCCACGGCGATGGCGACCACGCCCTGCGAGAGGAAAAGCCAGGTCGGGTCGATGGGGATGCCCGCATGCGCGGCCTGCTCGGCCACGAGGTTGCCCCAGGGATTGAACAGGGTGAAGCCGCCCACGCACGATCCCTGGATCAGGATGATCCCCATCATGGTCGGGCTGATGCGCTCACGCTTGGCGATCTCCAGGGCCACCGGCACGGTGATGGCGAAGGCCGCGGCCGGCAGGGCGCCCACGGCGCAGATGAGGGCCGCCAGCACATGGATGATCCAGGGCAGGAGGTAGACCCGGCCCCTGGCCAGGGCCACGGCCTTTTTGACGATGATGCCCGCAAAGCCGCTCTCCTGCACATGGTTCCACAGGTACATGACCCCCAGCACCAGCAGGACGAGCTTGGCCGGGAAGGCGGCGTACAGTTCCTTGAGGGGCAGGCCGGTGAACAGGGCCAGCAGGAAGCTGGCCGGGATCATGATCAGGCCGAGATTGATGTGCTGCCAGAGGCTCAGGCCGAAGACGAAGGCGAGCCAGACCAGGGCGTATATTTGCAGAGTAGTCATGGGATCCCCCACAAAAGTTGCTGGTTATGGATGGCCGGGACCGGGAGCCGGCTGGCTGATGGCCTGCAGGGCCTTCAGGACGAGGCTCCGGCGCAGCTTCTTTTCCGCGACGGCATCAAGGGAAGGGTTGCCCACCGGGAAGGGTATCCCCTCCCCGGGGACAATGCGGGGAACGCCGATGGAGGCAGCGATGGAAGTGATGGTGCAGATCTGGGCGGTAGGGATGCCCATGCGTTCGATTTCCTTGGTGATCGTTGCGCCGCAACGAGTACCGGTGCCTCAGGTGGAGGTGAGGATGACCCCCTGTACGTTGTCCGCCTTCAGGGCGGCCGCGATGGCCTTCCCGAATTCCTTGCTGTTGTTGTAGGAGGTGCCGTTGCCCGTGGTGGTGAAGCAGTAGTCCGCCAGCTCGCCGATGACGCCCTCGGCCACCAGCTCGCGGCAGACATCAAGGGGCAGCAGCCTGCAGGGATCGGCATTGACGAAGGCGTTGTTGTAGCCGCCGTGGACGGTCTGGAACGATTCCGAGGCAAGGGTCTGGAGCCCTTCCAGCGACAGCCGCAGGTACTTGCTGGCCCGGGAGGATTCCAGGCCGTCCGGGTTCCCCCTGGGCACCAGCCCGCCTTCGGTGACCAGGGCGATGCGTGCCCTGGCGGGATCGGCCAGGGGCGCTGCCGGAACCACTTCATCGAAGACCGGCATGGGCAGCTCCGTGCCCGCCTCTTCGTCCTTGCCGTCAAGCACGGCAAGCAGCATGTCCACGGCGCGCACGGCCCCGGTCCTGTCGCTCCAGATGTTCCGGCGATGCCCGGTGGGCAGGTAGCCTTCCACCGCGGCGGGGCCGACGGGGACGCCCGTGGCGATCTTCCTGGCCAGGGCGCTCATGGCGGTCACGGCCTGGCGCATGCCCGCCACGGAATTGGCGGTCCTGATGATGAGCGCCTTGTCCCGGTAGAGTTCGGCCCCGGGGTTCTCCGGGTACATGCCCGTGATGACCGGGATGTGCAGCTCCGCCGCCACGGCCGCGCACACGGCGCCGCATGCCGGGCCATACCGTCCGGCATTGAAGGCCGGGCCGGCAAGGAACAGGTCGGGCTTCTCTTCGCGGATGAAGCCCATGATGGTCTCGATGGCCTGTTCCTGGTTGCCCGCGATGTAGTTGTCACCGCAGATGATGGTGGCCGAGACCGTGGCGATGTCCTTGAGCTGCGCGGCAAAAGCCATGGCGGGGCCGACGGGCTCATGCCTGACGAGCGGAGGGATGTCCGCCTTGTCTTCTCCCCCTATCTGCCCGAAGAACTGGTTGAGATAGTGGACGATCTTTATCATGGCGTTCTCTCAGTGGGTTGAAGGGTTGCCTTGAAAAAGGCCGGGAGCCGTGGAGCGCGTCTCCCCGAGGCCTCAGAATGCCGTGGCGGAAAGCCTGTAGGCCCCCAGCTGGTTCGTGGCCGTGTACATCCGGCCCAGCGCCGTGGAGAACGGCCGGGAGGCGTCCGGCACCCTGAGCAGGCAGTCCCCTCCCAGCACCGTGGCCATGCCGGGCAGGTCGATGATCTGGTCGTTGTTCCCCGTGCTGACGACATGACGGGCCAGGGGCGTGGTGTCCACCAGCGAGGGCTGGTCCCCCTCGGGGCCGGCCAGCTCATTGATGAGCATCACCGACGGGATGCCCTGGGCAGCGCAGGCCCGGGTGCAGAACATGAGGTCGGAGTCGGCGTGGCCGCCGCCTTCCTGGGTCATGACGACGCCCTCGGCGCCCACCTGCCGGGCCAGCTTGGCGGCGAACTCGGCCGTACGCCGCTTGTCGAAAAGCGTGCTGTGCTCGTTGGCGATGACCACACCGGCAAAATCCAGCGTCTTGCCGTGGCGGGCATAGAGCTCCCGGATGACGGGATTGTTGAGGTGCAGATAGGTGGGGTTCTTCTGGCAGGCGATGATGTAGTTGCCGCTGATGATGGCGCCATCCAGCACTTCGTTGGGATGGAGCAGCGTGGGCAGGAGGCTGGTGACGTCCTTGCCGTAAAGGAAGGTGTTGCGCAGCGGGCCCTGCGATTGCAGGTAATAGATGTAGACGACCTTGCGCAGGCGGGCATCCGCGGGCGCGTCCGTGCTGAAGGTCTGCACGCTCCCCGGCTGCTGCCCCCGTGCCGTCCGCCCCAGATACAGGGCGGCTGCCAGCAGGGACTTGCGCGTGGCGGCGTCGAAATCACCGTTGCCGGCATTGGGGTCTGCCGGCGTGCAGCGCAGGACGACATTGCAGAGCGAGCTGAACAGCGAATACGCCGCGCCGGGCCCGGACATGTCGATGATGCCTTCCTGTATGCCCTGGCGCCTGCCCGTCTGCATGACGCTGACGCCCCGGAGGACGCGGGTGCGACCTGTGCCGGCGAGCCGCATGGGCGAGAACATGCCCGGATAGGGGCTTTCCTCATCCGCTTCCTTGCAGCGCGGCTGCATGACATCCATGATGTTGATGATGCGTACGGGCTCACCGGGGCGGGCTATGTCTATCTGCACGTCGGCGAAAAATCCGTCTGGGTCGATGGCCCGGGCCATCTCCTCCCTGTTGATGGTGAGCACTGTCCCTTCCAGGGCCGTCTTTTCACCAAATACGACATTCTGAACAGGAAAATCCAACAATTCCAATTCCATCACAGACTCCTTTACCAAAATGCACAGTCATGTTCACGTGACGCATGCATGAACGATCCTCGTATATGTCACCCATTTTTCTTGCGGATATCATGCATCCGCTGGCAGATGGCCTCCTTGTCCAGCCGGTGGATGGCGGGCAGGATGTATTTTTCGAATGCCTGGGGAGAAAAAAAGGCCGCGGCCTCAGGCTCCACGATATGCATCACCCTGAGCCGCAACGGCTTCCCCGTCAGCGGTCCCGAAAGGGAGGGGTCCCCGGTGGAGACCGTTTCCGCCTGGATCTGGCTGCTTTCCGCATCCGGGCAGCCGATAAGGACACACAGGTTGGTATGGTTGCCATGTTCGATGACCCTGGCCAGCTTCCATTGATCTTCCAGATCCATAGCGCCTGCGGTCATTCAAACGAAAAACTGGTTGATGGCGTAGATCACGGTATGGCCACTTTCCTCCAGCGCGGAACACAGGGCCCCGGAGGAGACCCCGTCCATGGCTCCGATCACTATGAATTGAGGGCTGGTGTCTTCCATGACAGCTCCTTGCGTTTGTGATTTAAATAGCAAGAGCCATGCCACGGAAAATATCCAATAATATCAAGTTGATATTGAATAAGCTAACCAATATTGTCTCAATTTTGAGATGGCAAAAACTATTGATCGAAAAAATTGTGTTATATCGGTATGTTATATATTCATTTCAGAGACAGTTTTTTCGCGGATATGAAACATTCTGCCCCGCCGGACAGGACGGAATTTTTTGTTTGTCATCACAGACAACTATGCAATAATCCGCCAAGGCGTACTGCCCCGGGAGGGAGCCCCGCGGATGCCCCGGCATGGCCGGGCCCTGGATCAGGGATGGCGTCCCGCCGGGCCGATGATGCTGTTTGCGGATGGTGACGGCCATGCATGAAACTGTTCCTCGTCATGTCGCTTTGCGGAAAAGCGCTCTGCTTGACCATCTTTCCGAAGCCATACTTGCCGTCTCCCGCAAGGGAGATATCTTCCCCGTCAACAATGCCGGGCTGAAGCTCCTTGCGCTGACTGGAAGATCCGTCAAGAAGCTGAAGGAGATCCTGTTTTCCGAGCTTTCCCTGCCCAGGGTCCTTGAGGCGGGGGATGCCACGGAGATCCGGCTGCGCAAGCTGAACATCGCCGACCACACCTATCTCATCGACTCCTTTTTCGACGGGGCAGATCTCGTCCTCCTTCTCTCGGACATCACCGACGTCAAGAAGATGGCCGAAGACCTCAGCCAGCAGTTCACGCATCTGCTGCGCTTCAAGATGTCCATGCAGTGCATCACCGACGGCATCGTCATCACCGATGCCTTCGAGCGCGTCGTCTTCATGAACGCGACCATGCACGACATCCTCTCGTCGCAGCACAAAAAATACGAGGTCAGGACCCTGAAGGATCTTGAACTGCTGCTGGGGATCTTTTCCGAGAACGAAGAGGGGGCGTCCCTGCCGGAATCCTTCTGCAGGGACGAAAAGACAGGCCGGACCTTCCTGGCCGAAAAAAGAAAGCTCATGCTGGCAGGGGAGCGGCTGCACGGCTTCCTCATCTGTTTTTCCGCCGTCTCGGCCCTGGACGGGCAGCCCCTGAAAAACAGCCTGAAAACAGCCCCCGCGCCGCTTGGGGACCCGCACTGCCCGCCCGCCGCGAACAGGCGGAAGGCGGAAAAAACCTCCATCCAGTCTTTCGTCGGCCAGAGCAAATCCGTCCTGCGCATCAAGGCCATCATCAAAAAGGTGGCGCCCTCCTCCTCGACCGTGCTCCTGCAGAGCGAAAGCGGCACGGGCAAGGAGCTGCTGGCCCGCTCGCTCCACGAACTCAGCGAAAGGGCCGGCGGCCCGTTCATCAAGCTCAACTGCGCCAGCCTGCCGGAATCCCTGCTGGAAGCCGAAGTGTTCGGCTATGATTCCGGCGCGTTCACCGGGGCCAAGAAAAGCGGGAACCCCGGCCTGTTCGAACAGGCGCATACCGGGACCATCTTTCTTGACGAACTGGGCGAGATGTCCCTTTCCCTTCAGGCCAAGCTGCTGCGCATCATCCAGGAACGCGAGGTGCAGCGCATCGGCGGGCAAAGCTCCAAGCAGCTCGACGTACGCATCGTCGCCGCAACGAACAGGGATCTGCTCCAGCTGGTCAAGCAGGGCCGCTTCCGCAGCGACCTGCTGTTCCGGCTGAACGTCGTCTCCATCACCATCCCGCCGCTGCGCGAGCGGAAAGAAGACATCAAGTCGCTCATCATTTATTTTTTGCGGCTCTATGCGCAGGTGTTCAAAAAAAATATCAGCGGCGTCTCCAAGGAAGTCTACTATCTGTTCATGAATTACGACTGGCCCGGCAATGTCCGGGAACTGGGCAACATCATCGAATACGCGTTCAACATCATCGACGGCAACATCATCGAAAGCCGCCATCTTCCCCAATACCTCCTGGACGCATCGACCGCCCCTTCCGGCGGCTCCCGGACACTGGACGACATGGTGGCGGACTACGCGTTCAAGACGGTCATGGACAGCCTGGAGCAGCACAAGGGCAACAAGGCCCTTGCCGCGCTTTCACTCGGCATCTCCCGCGCGAAACTCTACCGCATCATCGCCGGGCGCAAGAAGCCGGCCGGCCTCTAGCCCGGCATGGCCCGCCCGCTGCCGTGGCGTCCGCCCCCGCGGGAAACCCCTGCCGCAAGCAGGGGGGACGGCCTTGCCGCATCCCTCTTTCCCCGCGCCGGAACGGCCTCCCGCACCGGTCCCCCGGGCCCTCCCGCCGGAAAAGGCACCCGCACGGATGCGGGAAAGGCATGCGGCGGGGGCCCAACGTCCGCGGACGGCCCGCGGGCCTGATCCCATCGGCAAAAAAAAGAGGCCACACCACATCCTGTGGTATGACCTCGTGATTTTTTATGGTCGGAGCGACTGGATTCGAACCAGCGACCCCCTGCTCCCAAAGCAGGTGCGCTACCATGCTGCGCCACGCTCCGTGACGGAATGTTTTGTACGCAAAAGGCCCTGCTTTGGCAAGGGCGGCCCGTCCAGAGGCCGCAAGGGCCCCTGGCTGCCCTGGGGAAAAAGGCCGACTCCTGCGGGAAAAGGACCTCGGGCCTTTCCCGCACGCCGGGCAATTGCCGGCCGCGGACAGGGGCCCATCCATAGACAAGGACCGGAAGGGACGGGCAGGAGGGATCCGTCCCTTTCCGTCAGCGCCGGAAAAGGACCGTCAGGGGCGCTCCCCTGCGGACGCGGCACATCCCCTTCCGTGCACACAGCCCCAAAGCAGGACCTGTCCTCCTCCCGGCTCGGGTTTCAGTACAGGGCCGCTGATGGCCTGTCAGCCCGTAAGCTGGCGGCAGAAAAAGAAAAACCCCGCTCGAAAGCGGGGGGATTTTCTTATGGGGCGAAAGATGGGACTTGAACCCACGGCCACCTGGGCCACAACCAGGTGCTCTACCAACTGAGCTACTTCCGCCGTGACGAAGACGTGTATACGCACATCGCGGGAAATATGCAAGCAAAAATTTGCAATTCTCTTTCTGGATTTTTTTTAGAAAAAAAACTAGCATCCCATACCGGCTCAAAACACCTGTTTTGCCGGACCACGGGCCGTCCCCGGCGGGGACAGGACTGTGCCGCAACCCCCAGCATGCGCCGTGGCCCCGGGCCGCAGGCCGCACGAGGATCCTGATGGACAAGCTCATTATCGAAGGCGGTACGCCGCTCAAAGGGACCATAGATATCAGCGGCTCCAAGAATGCCGCCCTGCCCATTCTTTTTGCCGGCATCCTGCTGGACGCGCCCCTGGTCTACACCAACGTGCCCGACCTGCGCGACATCCATACCACCATCAAGCTCCTGAACGTGCTGGGCTGCACCTGCGGCTACAGCGGGCACCGCGTGGAGCTGGCGCCCGGCAGCCTGCTGCCCGAGGCCCCCTATGATCTGGTGCGCACCATGCGGGCCTCGGTGCTCTGCCTGGGCCCGCTGCTGGCCCGCATCGGCCAGGCCCGCGTGGCCCTGCCCGGCGGCTGCGCCATCGGCGCGCGTCCGGTGGACCAGCACCTGAAGGGCCTGGAGCTCATGGGCGCCACCTTCGAGCTGGAAGAAGGCTACATCATGGGCCATTGCGACAGGCTGCGCGGCGCCCACATCACCTTCGACATGCCCACCGTGGGCGGCACGGAGAACCTGCTCATGGCCGCCGTGCTGGCCGACGGCGAGACCACGCTGGAAAACGCGGCCCGCGAGCCCGAGGTGGTGGACCTGGCCAATTTCCTCATCTCCTGCGGCGCGCGGATCGAGGGCCACGGCAGCAGCACCATCCGCATCAGGGGCGTCAGCAGCCTGCGCGGCACGGAATACGCCATCATGGCCGACCGCATCGAGGCCGGCACCTTTCTGGTGGCGGCAGGCATCACCGGCGGCGAGCTGCTGCTCAAAAACTGCCCCTTCACCGAGCTGGAATCCGTCATCGCCAAGCTGGAAAGCATGGGCCTGGCCATCGAGCAGCGTCCCGAAGGCGTGCTGGCCCGCTACCAGGGCGTGCTGCGCGGCGCGGACGTGAAGACCCGCCCCTACCCCGGCTTCCCCACCGACATGCAGGCCCAGATCATGGCCCTGATGTGCCTGGCCGAAGGCTCCAGCATGGTGGAGGAAAGCATCTTCGAGAACCGCTTCATGCATGTGCTGGAGCTGGTGCGCATGGGCGCGGACATCAGGATCTCCGGCCATACGGCCATGGTGCGCGGCGTCAGCCGTCTGACCGGCGCGCCGGTCATGGCCTCGGACCTGCGCGCCAGCGCCTCGTTGGTGCTGGCCGGTCTGGCCGCCCGCGGCACGACCCACGTGCAGCGCATCTACCATCTGGACCGCGGCTACGAACGCATCGAGAACAAACTCAACGCCGTGGGCGCCCGCATCCGGCGTGAAAAGGAATAGCGCTCCGGCGCAAGGAGGATCCATGCGTTACTTCGTCCCCCTGCTGCTCCTCTGCTGCCTCACGCTCAGCAGCGGTTGCGGCATGCTGTACGGCGTCTACGACGACCAGCGCCTGGGCGGCACCATCAGCGATGACAAGGAGATCTCCCTGGGCATCAAGTCCGACCTCATGGACGCCAACCTTTCCCAGGGCTGGGGCATCAAGGTCTACTGCTATTACGGCCACGTCTTCCTGGTGGGCGAGGCCCCCGAGAAGATGCGCTCCCAGGCCATCCGCATCGCCCGCCGCCACAAGGGCGTGCGCTCCGTCACCTCGCACTGGTTCACTCCGGCCAAGAGCGATACCGGCGACTTCGTCCTGGCCACCAAGCTGCGCACGGAACTCATCGGCACCTCGGGCCTGAGCTCCACCCGCATCGATACGGAAGTCAATGCCGGACGCGTGGTGCTGCTGGGCGTGGTCAAGGATGAGGCCGAACGCAAGCTGGCCATCCGTGCCGCGCGCCAGGTGGAGGGCGTCAAGCAGGTCATCAGCTATCTGATGCTGCCCCAGAAGCAGGCCGACATGCCCGTGCCCAGGGGCCAGGTGGTGCCCACGGCGGGCACTTCCACCTGCAGGCCCTGCTGCTGGGTGTACTTGACGAAATCCTGAAAGCACTTGGTGGAGGCTTCCGTCACGGGGCTGTACACATGGTCTGCCGGGAAATAGGCCAGCGCAGCGGACAGGCCGCCCACATGATCCTCGTGGGCGTGGGAGCAGAACACATACTGCAGCTCCTCCACACCGAGATTCTGCAGGTAGGAGACGACATAGCTGCCATCGTCCACGTTGCCGCCGTCGTAGAGCATATACTGGCCGTCACATTCCACCAGCACGCTCAGGGCCTGCCCCACATCCAGGAAGTGCATCTCGAAGTTGGCGGTCTGGCCGTCTCCGGCAGGCTGGGCAGTGCTGACCGTAGGGGTGCTGCTGCCCGGCACCACCGCCGAGGCATCACAGGCGGCAAGGCCAAGGGCCAGCGCCGCCGCCAGGGCCAGCGCGGCAATGCGCCGCCAGAAGCTTACTTTTTCTTTTTTGAAGTTTTCCACGCTGTATTCTCTTTCTGTTGATTGTTCTTCGGCTTACGGGGTGCCGTGCCGTTGGGCGCAAAGCGTGCGCCGGGGCTGGGCTGGCGGCCGCCTGCGGTGCGGGCCGGGGCGGTTCCGCGGCTCTGATTCCTGCCTCCCCTGCCCTTGTTGGGGCGGACAGTATAAGTGCCGTCGTTGTGGATGGTCACCTCGGCAGGCTCGGCCCGGCGGGCAGAGCGCTGGACCGCGCGGCGGCCCTCGGCGGGCACCAGCAGCGGGATCAGGTCCTCCCTGTGGGTCATTTTCAGCGCCTTGATGACCTTTTCGGCATTGCGGGGCTCGTAATACTGGAGCAGGGCGCGCTGGAGCGCTTTTCCCTCCGCAGTTTTTTCCACGAACACAGGCTTGAGGGTGTAGGGGTCAAGGCCGGTGTAGAACATGCAGGTGCTCACCGTACCGGGGGTAGGATAGAAATCCTGTACCTGCTCGGGGCGCATGTGGTTTTTGTAGAGATACTCGGCCAGATAGACGGCATCGCTCAGGGTGCTGCCCGGATGGCTGGACATCAGGTAGGGCACGAGGTACTGCTTTTTGCCCGCCTTCTTGCTCAGCTCGTAGAACTTATCCTTGAACTTGTTGAAGGTCTGGATGGGCGGCTTGCCCATGTAGGCCAGTGTATTGGGGGCGCAGTGCTCCGGGGCCACCTTCAGCTGGCCGGAGACGTGATACTCCACCAGCTCCTTGAAGAAGGTGTCGTCCGGGTCAGCCATCAGGTAATCGAACCGGATGCCGCTGCGGATGAACACCTTTTTCACGCCGGGCAGTTCCCGGACACGGCGCAGGATCTTGAGGTAATCGCTGTGATCCACGATCATGTGGGAGCAGGTGGTGGGGGCCAGGCAGTGCTTGCCGCCATTGCACATGCCCCGCAGCATCTGCTCCCGGCAGGACGGGAACCGGAAGTTGGCGGTGGGGCCGCCGATATCGTGGATGTAGCCCTTGAAATCAGGCTCGTGGGTCATCCGCTCGGCCTCGGCCACAATGCTGTCGGCACTGCGGCTGGTGACCCGGCGGCCCTGATGCAGCTGGATGGCGCAGAAGTTGCAGCCGCCGAAGCAGCCGCGGTTCTGGATGATGGAGAACTGCACCTCCCGGATGGCAGGCACGCCGCCCATGCTCTCATAGATGGGGTGGTAGCGGCGGGTGTAGGGCAGCGCATACACCTTGTCCAGCTCCCAGCGCACCAACGGCTTTGCCGGGATGTTCTGCACAAGGTACTTTTCACTCTGCTTCTGGACAATGATCTGGCCGCTGACCACATCCTGATTGTCCATCTGGATGCGGCAGGCTTTGGCGTAGGCCACCTTATCGGAGGCCACTTTCCGGAAACCGGCGCACTCCACATACTTTTCGGGCAGGTGGTCGAAGTCGGTCAGGTAGCAGGTGCCGTCCACATCGGTGATGGACTCCACCGGCTCCCCTGCCGCCAGCCGCCGGGCGATCTCCACGGTCTGGTGCTCGCCCATGCCAAAGCTGATGAGATCGGCTCCGGAGTCCTCTGCAATGCTGGGCAGAACGGTGTCCAGCCAGTAATCGTAGTGGGCAAACCGGCGCAGAGAAGCCTCCAGACCGCCCAGGATCACAGGCAGGTCGGGGTAGGCCTCCTTGGCCAGCCTGGTGTAAACGGTGGCGCTGCGGTCAGGCCGCGCGCCGCCGATGCCGCCGGGAGAGTATTCGTCCTCGGCACGCGGAATTTTTGCCACGGAGTAGTGGCTCACCATGCTGTCCACGTTGCCGCCGCCGATGAAAAAGCCGTACTTCGGCCTGCCGAACCGCTTGAAGTCCTCGCAGTCGGAATAGCGGGGCTGGGCCAGCACGCCGACCTTATAGCCCTCGGCCTCCAGCAGGCGGCTGATGATGGCGGTGCCAAAGCTGGGGTGGTCAACGTAGGCATCGCCGCCCACCACCACAAAGTCCAGCTGATCCCACCCCCGGGCTTCCATGTCCGCCCGGCTGATGGGAAGAAATTCGGTGTAGATCTGGGGAGTAGCGTTTTCCATTTTTACTGATATCCTCATTCCTGGTTGAACACGGGCAGCGTCCTCGCCCTCTCAGTCCGCTTCGCGTCCAGCTCTCCCAAAGGGAGAGCCTCTGGCGTAACCGGAAACTTTGCCGGACTGCCAAGGCCTCTCCCTTTGGGAGAGGTGGCAATGCGTAAGCATTGACGGAGAGGGTGAGCGCTCTTTTGTTCTTATTCCTCCGGCTGATTCATCTGCATCTCCAGCCACTGCTGGCGGCTGATGAGAACAGCGCGGGGTTTGGCACCCTCATAGGGGCCGATGATGCCCTTCTGCTCCATCTCATCCATGATGCGAGCGGCGCGGGCATAGCCCAGCTTACAGCGGCGCTGCAGCAGGCTGGTGGATGCCTGCCCGGCATCAATGACCACCTCAACGGCCTGCTTGAGCATCGGGTCGCTGCCGGTCTCCTCATCCGCATCTGCAGAGGATGCGCCCTTCTTGCCATCCTGAATGGCGTGCTTTTCCATGGCTTCGATCATGGCCTCGTCGTACTGGACGGTGGCGCTCTGCTTGATGAAGTCCAGCACGCGGCTGATCTCCTCATCCCGCACAAAGGTGCCCTGGATACGCACCGGCTTGGGTGCGCCCACAGGCATAAAGAGCATATCGCCCTGGCCCAGCAGCTTCTCGGCACCGGCACCATCCAGAATGGTGCGGCTGTCCACCTGGCTGGACACGGCAAAGGCAATGCGGCTGGGGATGTTGGCCTTGATCAGGCCGGTGATGACATCCACACTGGGGCGCTGGGTGGCAACGATGAGGTGCATTCCGGCGGCACGGGCCTTCTGGGCAATCCGGCAGATGGAATCCTCCACGTCCTTGCCCACAACCATCATCAGATCGGCCAGCTCGTCGATGATGATGGCGATATAGGGCATCTTTTCCAGCATGGGGTCGGTGGCTGCCAGCTTGTTGAAGGATTTGATGTCACGGACATTGTTTTCCGCAAACAGGTGGTAACGGCGCTCCATCTCCTGCACCGCGCTGCTCAGAGCACCCGCTGCCTTTTTCGGCTCGGTGATGACAGGCATCAGCAGGTGGGGGATGCCGTTGTATTCAGCCAGCTCCACCACCTTGGGGTCAATGAGCATGAGTTTCACGTCCTCGGGGCTGGAGCGGAACAGAATGCTGATGATGATGCTGTTCACACAGACAGATTTACCGCTGCCGGTGCTGCCCGCGATGAGCAGATGGGGCATCTTGCACAGGTCGGCCACCTGGGCCACACCGGCAATGTCCTTGCCCAGCGCCACGCCCAAGGGCGAAGTCATCCGCAGGAAGGCCTGGCTTTCAAAGACACTGCGGATAAAAACGGGGGTCTTTTTGTGGTTGGGCACCTCGATGCCCACGGCAGGCTTGCCGGGGATGGGGGCTTCCATGCGGACATCGGCCACGGCAAGGTTCAGGGCGATATCATCGGCCAGCGAGGTGATGCGGCTGATCTTCACGCCCGCCATGGGCTGGACCTCGTACCGGGTAACGGAGGGTCCCCGCGAGATATCCAGCACCCGGGTGCGCACGCCGAAGCTTTCCAGCGTGTCCACCAGCTTTTGGGCGTTGGCCTTCAGCTCCTCCTGTGCGCCGGGGTCGCTCTCCTCCTGCGTTTTTTCAAACAGCTCGATGGGCGGGTACTGGTATTCGTAGCGGTCCACCGGCTCGGTCTCCTCGGCGGGTGCGGTGGCGGCTGCCTGCTCGGAGACAGCGGGCTTTTCCATGGCCGCTGCCACCAGCGAGTTGATGTCTTTTTCCTCCACCGGCTCGGCGGTGATGCTGATCCAGCCGTCCTCGTCCGGCGCAGAGCGGAACGCCACGGCGTTCTCGGCGCTCACCCGGGGCACGGCGGGCTGGATAGGCGCAGCCTCCGGCTGCGTGGGCATCTGCGGCTGCACCACCGGCGCTGCCGGCTGGACGATGGGCGTATCAAAAGCGGGGGCAGGCTCTTCCGGCTGGGGGGCATCTTTGGCAAAGAAATCTGCCGCAGAGGCGACTACCGGGTCTGCCACGATGGGCGGCGGCGTGGGCTTGGATGCAGGGCGCAGCGGGTCCTGCCCGAAGGTGCCGCCCGGCCCGACGATCAGCGGCTCAATGGGCTCGCTGCCGCCCTCGGAGAGGGCGGTGTGGTCGGGGCCAAGGTCTACATCAAAGGCGGCGCGGGGATGGGCAACGCTGACCCGCACCGGGGTGATGGGCGGCGCGGCAGGCTCCGGCTGGGCAGGGGCGGCGGGCGCAGCTTCGGTGTCCGCAGCGTCTGCCTCCATCTCCTGCGTTACCTTGTGTCCCCAGCGCAGCACACCGGACATCCAGTCCGGCACCCCTAGATGCAGCCCGGCAGGCTCGTCCTCCTCGTCCAGCGGCTCGTCCTCGATTTCGTCGTATTCCTCGTCGATCTCCCGCTCTGCCTGCCGGATGGCGGCGCGCTCGGCGCGGCGGGCAGAGCGCTGCTCTGCAAAGGCAGCGCCGCGGGCGTGGATACCGCCGGTGACGGCACACAGCCAGACCCAGACCTCGGCGGGGGTGATATCAAAAATGTACAGGCTGCCGCACAGCAAGAGCACGACCATGATGAGATTTGCTGCCGGACGTCCGCACAGCAAAAGCAGCACGCCGCCCAACACAAAGCCCATTGCGCCGCCGGAGAGCCATGCATTGACGCCGTTGGCGTAGCAGGCGGAAAGCATTTGCAGCGCCGACAGCCCCTGCGGCTGGATATCGGAAAACACGATGACCGTGCCGCAGACAAAGATAAGCCCCAGCACCAGCTTGAGGATGCGGGACAGCAGCTCCTCGCCCCGGGTGTACAAAACGGCCAGACAGCACACGGCTGCACCCAGCACAAAGCTGCCGCAGCCGAACAGCCCGAACAGCACATCATGGAGCACCCGCCATACGGAATCGCCCCGCACAAAGGCCAGCACCATCAGCAGCAGGCCGCCGAACAGGGTGCCAAGCCCTGCCGGAAGCCGCTGCTCTGCCTTTTTACGGCGGGCAGCAGTACGCCGTTTCGTTGATTTTCGTTTTTTCGTTGCCATTCTACTCTGTTCCCCAACTTCCCATAGACACAATAATTGATTCTATTATTGTACCACGCAAGGGCAAAAATGGCAAACCATAATGTTGTTTTTCTTGAGGAAGCTGTCCATTATCATTAAACGCACAGAGACTCAACTGAGTCGGCTGTGCGTTTTTTCTTTACTACAACCCCATAGGACGGAGGTGAGACTGACGGGAAAGTACCGCTACCTGACCTTCGAGGACAGGAAGAAGATCGAGGCGTGGCATCTGCTCGGAGATCGGCCGGTCGATATTGCGGCCCGCCTGAGCGTCCACCACACCACGATCTACAAGGAGCTCCAGCGAGGCGCGACCGGCGCGCTGGACGCCAACCAGCGCGAAGGGTACAGCGCAGAGCTCGCCGAGAGGCGGCTGCGTGAGAGCTTCAAGCGCAGAGGTAAACGAGCACCGGCCGCACAGTAGCCAAGAACACCCGGCAGCGCCGGGCCGAAGAAAGGAGAGCCCAACATGAAAACGACCACACGACCCCGACGCTGAAAATGGACGAGCTGCGCACCCCCTCCGCGCTGCTCTCTGAAGCGATCCGGCGGTCGTGTTTCTGCTTTTCAGGGACTCGACACCACTAAGATCCCCGGCTCTGGCCGGGCCAAGACGAAAGGAGACCACCATGACACACAACCCCAATGTGTACGGCTATGTAAACGGGAAACCCGTCTTTTCCCGCGACGAGTTCACCTTTGAACACCGCAAGCGCGGCCCTATTGAGGACGACGCCGAGCTCATAGCCTTCGCCGAAAAAGCAACGAGCGGCTGGCATAACGCCGGCTGGAGCCATAGCTTTATCAGCTTCTACCTCAGCGACTACGCGCTGAGCGAACCCTTTGCAAGCCTGACGCTAAGCGAGTTCGGACGCCTGAAGGAGCTCCAGCAAGAAGCACGCGAAGCCGCCAAAGCTGCGGACGACGCTCGGTGCTGGCGGCTCAAGGAGACGATCAACTGGGCCGACAACAGCGTCGAGGAAATCTACGAGGACAAAGACGGTAACACCAAGCACGTCACGGTCGTCGGCCCGCACGGCGACGCCTGCTGAGGAGGTGCGGAACATGAACACCAAAGCCATCCAGCAGCTCGCCGACGCCACGCTGGACAAGTACCGCAGCTCGATCCCTCGCAAAGCCTTCGAGGAGTTCGTGAAGGACATCATCGCCGGCGAGAACCGCGCGACCGCCTTCAGATACGAGGCGACCCCAATCTGCCGGGCCTCGTTCCCGTCCACGCTGGACGAGGACGACGCCCGCTGCACCGTGGAGGTCACGGTCTACCGGCTGAACGCCGTGGCCGTCACCGCCTTCCTGCTGGATGGGCCCGAGACGCTGCTACGGCACATCGGGCTCGACGAGCGGGACACATACACCACCAAGCACGAGATCGACGACCTCGTCACCGTCGTGCACATCACCAGAGAGGAGGCGCCAGCATGGCAGCACTGAGAGACATCGCCCGAGACTTCGCCGCAGAGATCCGCGACGGCATCGGCTGGACAATCGTGTATCGCACCGGCCGCTCGTGGAACGCCCTGACGATCTGGAGCGACATCTGGAACGGCGAGTGGGAGACCAACGACCTCAACGACGCCATCTGGATCCTGAAGGCAGACCCGGACGCCGTCATCGTCAACGGCTACTACTGCGGCCACTTCGGTGAGGACATGACCATCGACGAAATCGCCGCCGGGATCCGCTGGCACTACGAAGGCGGCCGCAACCGCCTCGCGGACTATTGCGAAGTCACGCAAGGCCGGGACGCCCTCGAGGAGGGCCGCAAGGCTGCCGAAGCTGTCGGCCTCCCGTTCTGTGAGCGTCTGACCGACGGAGGCGACGACGAGCTGAGCCCCTACGTCTACGACGGCAGCATGGCGCTCGCCGATCACGAGAAGATGCAGCAGGCCCGCGAAGCCTTCGAGAAACTGGCCGACGCTCTGCGGGAAATAGCCGCCAAGCTGGTCGAAGCCCTGAAGCCGGCCATCAACGCCGTGCTCTCTGCCCTCAAAAAGCTCTGGAAGGTATCGGCCAAGGCCATCGGAGTGCCGCCGAAGTGGCTGCACCTCGCAGCTCACGCAAAGAAAGCCAGAACCCGGAAGAAGTACCGCAACCGCATCCGGCGCTATGTTTTCGAGGCTCTGGCTGCGGAAGGAGGTGGAGGCCCATGACAGCAAAGTGCGTCGGCTGCGGGCTCGACTGGAACGTCAGCATCTACCAGAAGATCCCCCACACTGGCTACATCTGCCCGCACTGTGAGAGCCGGCTCCGCGCCGGCGAGACCCTGCCAAACATTCAGGCCAGCCAGAAGGCTCGGCCGCAGAGAACGAAAGGAGCAACCCCATGAAAAAGATCGCACTCAAGAACGCCGCCCGCGGCACGGCCTTCGACTATGCCGGCCAGAGCTGGATCCTGCTGGAGAACGACGACGGCCGCGCCCTATGCCTGAGCAAGGACATCATCGAGACCCGAGCCTTTGACGAGGGCAACTGCAACAACTTCGCCGTCGCCAGCAGCAAGGAATACCTCAACGGCGCCTACCTCGACAACCTGCTCGAGGACGTGAACGGCCCCAACGCCTTCCTGACCACGGAGCTCGACCTGACCACCGACGACGGCCTGAAGGACTACGGCACCTGCACCGTCACCATCTTCCTGCTGACGGTCGACCAGTACCGGCGCAACCGCGACGTCATCCCCAACGCAGACGACTGGTGGTGGCTGTCCACCGCCTTCAGCACGAAGTCTAACGGCTACGAGTCACTCGCCCGCAACGTCAGCTCCGGTGGCTCTCTTTACAGGAGCAGCGCCTGCAACGGCAACCGCGGCCTGCGCCCCGCTTGTTATCTGGACTCCGATCTCCTGATCTCCGTCGAGGACGGCGAAGCCACCGACGACGTCACGCCGGAGCACGCCGGCGAGATCATCGCGGCGCTGGCCGAGCAGTTCGGCGGCACCTTCGCCACCGAGGATCAACTGACCACGGCCCTCTCGTTTATGCTCGGCACCCTGAGAGCTACCCGCGAGAAGGAGGCCCGGCATGAGTAACCTCTCCACCCTGTTCGACCGCTACAAGGCCCTCGTCGTGTTTGATACTGAGACCAGCGGCCTCGACTTCGACAACAACCAGATCATCGAGCTCGCCGCCCTGCGCGTGGAGCGCACGGCCACAGGCGGCCTGCGGATCGCCGGCAAGATGGACACCTTCATCAAGCTGCCGGAGGGCGAGGCGCTCCCGGAGAACATCGTCAGCCTGACCGGCATCACCGACGAGATCCTTCAGACCGAGGGAGTGCAGCCGGCCAAGGCGGCCAGCCAGATCGCCAAATTGATGCAGGACGGCCCGACGCTGATGATCGCCCACAATGCACAGTTTGACGCCTGTTTTCTCCGTGGCCTGCTCCGCGGCCAGAAGGTCGGCCGGATCGACTGGCTGGACAGCCTGACAGTCTACAAAGACCGCAGGGCCTACCCGCACAAGCTCGCCAACGCGATCATCGCCTACGACCTCACCGGCAAGGTGCAGAACAGCCATCGCGCCATTGACGACGTGCTGGCCCTGTTCGAGGTGCTGAAGGCGATGGACGACGAGCGCGAGGATCTCGGCAGCTACGTCAACCTGTTCGGCTACAACCCCAAGTACGGCGTCAGCGGCCGCCGGATCGTGGGCGTCAGATATGAGCCGCAGAGCTTCAGCAAGGGCCTGACTCGCCCGGAGCAGACGCTCCCGGCCCGCGTGGCGCGGAGGTAACAGCATGAGCCCGGAGATCACGATCACGAGCGAGGAGCTGCGCGAGCGCGTCGAGGATCGCCTCGACCGCTGGATCCCTGACGACGTCTGGAACCGTGCCGAGCCCTACGCCCGCCACAAAAACGAAGTAAACCGGCAGCGGCACCCCGAGATCGACTACTACGACAACGACTACCTCGTGCTGCTGACCGCTGACACCGTCCGAGAGACCGAGTTCAGCGACCTCACTCACGCCCTCTGTGATCTGACCGTCGCACGGGCTCAGTGAAAGGAGAAACCAATGGAAACCACAAAAGAAAGGGCCGCCCGTTGCGACCGGGCGACCCATGCGAGAAGATCCAGCAGCCTGCCAGCATACGGATCCCGCACCGCAAGTATAACACGCCGGCGCCGCCGTGCCAAGAGGAAAGCCCTGAGAGCTGCCACGCTGGCCGCTGCCGTCCTTCTGCTGGGCGGCATCTCTGTGGCAATCTTCACCACCCCGGCCGGCAGCAAGCAGGAGACCAACATCCTGCCGCCGACCACCACCGTCGGCACATACATCCCGGACACCCCCGCCCCGGCCGCTGAGACCGTGGAGCCGGCCGAGCCCGCCGCGCGCTACCCTCTGACCGACGCCGAGCGCGACGTCGTCGAGCGCGTGGTCATGGCCGAAGCCGGCGGGGAGTCCTTTGAGGGCCAGATGCTCGTCGCTCAGTGCATCCTCAACGCAGCCGAGAAACGCGGCGTCGACCCCTCTGAGGCCGTCGTCCTTTACAGCTACACCAAGAGCCGGCCGGATCCCACACAGCGCGTCAAGGACGCCGTCGCGGCCGTGTTCGACCGAGGCGAGACCGTCGTGGACGAGCCGATCCTCTACTTCTACAACCCCGCCCTCGTGACCAGCGACTTCCACGAGAGCCAGATCTTCGTCATCGAGGAAGGCGGGCACCGTTTCTTTGCAGAAAGGAGTACCAGATGAAACACCTCACCGAAATGAAGCCGGGCGAGACCATGCACCTCCGCAGCGGCCGCGACCTCGAGCTCGAGAGCGTCACCCCTGTCACCTGCGGCGTGATGCTCACCTTCAACGTCACCGAAAGAAAGGAGCACAACAATGAGCGATAAGACCACCGCGGCCCTCGCTGCCGAGCAGGCAGACGCAGAGGCCACCACCACGCAGGAGACCGAGCTGCTGCCTGCTGCCACGCTGGACGAGCTGGAGCAGGTCGACCTCGGCACCGTCGCAGAGGGCGAGCGCGCCCCGTTCCGTATCACTGACGACCGCTGCGCCGACTGGGCCATCCGCAAGATCGCCGACGAGCGCAGCGAGTACGACCGCCTGAAGGCGCTGGCCGACGAGCAGATCGCGGCCATCAATGAGAAAGTAGCCGCCGCCCGCAAGCGCATGGAGAACGGCACCTCGTACCTCACGAGCTGTCTGGCCGACTTCTTCGCCACCGTCCCCCACAAGGAGACCAAGACGACGGAGAAGTACCGTCTCCTCTCCGGCACCCTGACCTTCAAGAAGGGCACCACCAAGACCAAACTCGACGAGGCCAAGCTGGTGCCGTGGCTCAAGGCCAACGGCTACGGCGAGCTCGTAAAGGTCGAGGAGTCGACCCGCTGGGCCGATCTGAAGAAGCTGCTCAGCTACACCGGCGACATCGCAACCCTGACCGAGACCGGCGAGATCGTGGAGGGCGTCACCGTCTACGAGACCCCGGGCATCTTCACGGTCGACGTGTAAGGAGGCACCGATATGGCAGAAACCAAGAAAACCGAGGCGGCCGCTGCTGCGGCCCCTCCTGAAGCCGCCTGCCTGACGCTCCGGCAGAAGCTCGTCGAAATGCGGAAAGCCTGCCCGGAGATCGTCAAGAAGCAGCACAGCGACGGCGTCAGCTACAAGTACGCCAAGATCTACGACGTGTGGGAGAAGATCACCCCCATAATGAACGAGCTCGGCGTCGACTTCGACGTCATCAGCGAGCAGGCCACGCGCCACGCCGAGAACGGCGACCCGGTCTACTGGATCACCATGCAGACCAAGACCCGCAACGGCGACAAGCTCATGTTCCTCTACGAGGCCGACCTGACGATCCGCTGGCTGAACCTCGACAACGACGACGAGACCATCGAGGCCACCGTCCACGCCGTCGGCTGGAACGATGACCCCGCCAAGGCCAAGGGCGCGGCCCACACCTACGCCCTGAAATACTACCTTTTCGAGAAGTTCACCGTCGACCAAGGCGAGGACGACCCCGACAACAGTGACTTCGGCGCGCAGGGCAAAGGATCCGGCGCTGGAGGCCGCCAGCAGGCCACGCAGGGCCGTCAGGGGCAGAGCTCCGGCCGTCTGAGCGACGCGCAGCTCGCACGCCTCTACAAGAAGGCAGAGGCCGCGGGAATGACCAAGGAGCGCACCAACGCCCGGATCGTGGAGAAGTACAAAAAGCAGGATCCGGCCGCCCTGACCCGCCAAGAGTACGACGAGATCTGCACGTCCCTCGACAACGCGGCCGCACAGCATAACCAGCAAGGAGGAAACGCCTAATGTATAACCACACCGGCCTCCAAGGCCGTCTAACCGCTGACCCTGAGCTCAGGTACACGCAGCAGGGCACGGCGATCACCAGCTTCACCCTCGCCAGCGACACCGGCCGCAAGACCAAGGACGGCAAGAAGATCACCAACTTCATCGAGTGCGTCGCATGGCGCGCACAGGCCGAGTTCGTCTGCAAGTACCTGAGCAAGGGCCGCCTCGTCCTCGTCGAGGGCGAGCTCACGAGCCGCAGCTACGAGGACAAGGACGGAAACCGCCGCAAAGCCGTCGAGATCACGGTCGACTCCGTCCACTTCTGCGACAGCAAGAAGGACGGCGGCCAGAGCTCTGGCAGCGACTTCGCCGATCCGGACTACTCTGAGGGCTCCGGCGACTTCACGGAGATCGAGGACAATGGCGACCTTCCTTTTTAACCTGACCGCCGGACGACCGGCAGACGACCAAAAGCAGGCCACAAACAAACGACCACAGAAAGGAGGTGACGACCGTGGCATGGCTGCAAGTGCATCAGACACTCAAGGATCACCGCAAACTGTTCGACGCTGCTGACCAGCTCGAAGTCGAGCCGCCGCACATGATGGGGCTGCTCGTCTCGTTCTGGCTGTGGGCCCTCGACAACGCCCCGACCGGCAGCCTCGTCGACATCACGCCGCGCATGATCTCGCGGGCCGCTCAGTGGGACGGAGACCCCGAAAAGCTGGCGAAAACGCTGATCCGGGCTGGCTGGATCGACGAAAAAGAGGACGGGACGCTCGAGATCCACGACTGGTACGAGTACGCCGGCAAGCTGATCGACCAGCGGCAAGCCGAGAAAGAGCGCTCCCGCAGTCGCCGGGCCGCTGCTGCGGCGTCTGCCGACGCCTCGCCGGACGACCCGACGCCGACCGCCGGACGACCGGCAAACAGCCGCAAGAAAGCCGGAGGCAGAGTAGACCAGAGTAGAGAAGATAAGACAAGAGAAGGTAATACACCCCCTTCCCCCTCTGACGAGGGGAGTGACGGCGGCACGAAGTCGCTCGTCGAGGCCAGATTTCTCGAGTTCTGGAAAGCCTACCCGAAAAAGACCGGCAAGCAGTACGCTCTGAAGGCGTGGAACAAGATCAAGCCCACCGCTGAGCTCCACGAGAGGATCATGCAGGCGGTCGACGCTCAGAAGCGAAGCGACCAGTGGCGCCGGGAGAACGGGCGCTACATACCGAACCCGAGCACATGGCTCAACGGCGGCTACTGGGACAACGAGGAGGTGAACGAAGGTGCAGAAAATCAGCGAGATCCTGAACAGCCAGACAGCTCCGGCCGAGACTGGGGCAAGGGCTTCAAGCCGGCCGACGACGAGTGACGCCGGTAACTGGATCTGGAGCAACGACGAGCGCCTCGCCGGTCGTCCCGGAGTCCCTGAGCCCGCCCCCTGCGAGTTCTGCGGCGCCCTGCGCTACCACAAGGGCATCCAGCTCGGCAACCGCATCCTCTGGCCTCCCTACGGAGCCGAGCGATGCACCTGCCCCGAGGCCGTGGCTGCCTATGAGAAGGCAAAGGCAGAGCGCGAAGCTGCTGAGGCCGCTGCCGCCAAGGCTGAGGAGGAGAAGAAAATGCGGGATCGCATCAAGCGCATCGTCGGCGAGTCAGGCATGGGCGACCGTTTCCTGCGGCGCACCTTCTCCACCTTCCAGCTCACCGACGACAACAAGCGAGCAGCGGCAGCCGCCCGGCGCTATGCCGAAGGCTTCGACGCCATGCTGCCGCAGCCCGGCCGTCAGGAACCCGGCCGCAACGGTTTGTTTATCGCGGGCCCGCCGGGCACCGGCAAGACCCACCTCGCCGCTGCCATCGCCAACCACCTGATCGCGCAAGGCAAGCCGGTCATCTGCATGACGATGATCGACCTGCTGGAGCGCATCAAGCGCACCTACTCCACGACCGGCGGCAGCGAGAGCGACGTCCTGAAGATCTACAAGACCGTCCCGCTCCTCGTGATCGACGACATCGGCAAGGAGCCGCCGACCGAGTGGGCGATCTCCACGGTCTACAATATCATCAACGGCCGCTATGAGGCATACCTGCCGACAATAGTGACCACCAACTACGACACCGAGGCCCTGATCGACCGCATGACGCCGCGGGAAAGCCACGACAGCATGACAGCCCGGGCCACCATCGACCGGCTCATGGAAATGTGCAGGGGCATCACCCTCACCGGCCAGAGCTGGCGCTCACGATAGGAGGAACAACATGAAAAAGGTTTACATCTGCTCCCCGTGCCGCGGGGACTACGAGAACAACATCCAGCGCGCCAAGGAGTATAGCCGCGCGGCTGTGGAGAAGGGCGTCATCCCCGTCACCCCGCACATCTATCTCACGCAGTTCATGGACGACAACGTCCCCGAGGAGCGTGAGCTGGCCCTGAAGATCGGCAGCGAGCTGGTGCTCGGCTGCTCCGAGCTGTGGGCCTTCGGTATTGACCACCCTTTGGCCGGTATGGCCGCGGAGATCGAGCTCGCCAAGGCGCACGGCATCCCCGTCCGCAACGGCTTCGAGGCCATCAGCGAGCTGAAGCCTGACGAGGAACCCGAAAGCGGCGAGGAGGACGATCCCAACATCGGCAGCGTGACGATCCACCTGCCTGCCCGCGGCGGCTCCATCCACGTCCACCTCGACGGTGCCACCATCCTCACGCTCGCCGACCGCCTGATCTCCGATCCGGGCGTCCACATCGAGATCGGAGGCTGAACGCCGTGACGAAGTACGACCCGAGAAAGAACGCGGAGGGCTACAACGACCCGACGCCCTACGCAGCCGAAAAACACATGATGGCGCAGATCCGCGGCAAGCAGGCCAGAGTCGCCGGCGGCTACTTCGAGAATATCATCTCGGCCTCGTGCGACTACTACCTCAGCCGCGGCCTCGCAAAGATCGAAAAGACGCCGGAGCCCATGAAGCCCCTCGGCGCCAAGAACCGCAAGGGCCAGTTCCTCGCCTGCTATACCAAGCAGGCCCAGCCGGACTATGGCGGCACCCTGAAGGGCGGCCGGAGCATCTACTTCGAGGCCAAGCACACCGACGACGAGCGCATCGAGCAGCGCCGGCTCACTCAAGAGCAGCAGGACGACCTCGAGGCCCATCACAAGCTCGGCGCCATCGCCTTCGTGCTCGTCTCCGTGAGCCTGACGGACTTCTACCGCGTGCCGTGGCCCGTCTGGCGCGACATGGCCGAGATCTACGGCCGCAAGTACATGACGCACGCAGAGCTCTCCCGCTACGAAGTACCGGCGACGGCCGGCTTCATCAAGTTCCTGCACGGCATCGAGTCGGAAGTGCTCGGAAAGGAGGCAACAACGTGATCCCGTTCCCGGATAAGAAATACAGCATCATCTACGCCGACCCGCCGTGGAGTTACAGCGACAGCGGATGCTCGGGCGCGGCTGCCGCGCAGTACGCGACCATGAGCATCAACGAGCTGAAGCAGCTCCCCGTCAACCCTGCGGGGGGGGGGTATAGCTGCTGACGACTGTGTGCTCTTTATGTGGGCCACATACCCGAAGATGCAGGATGCCCTCGACCTGATCGAGGCGTGGGGCTTCAAATACAAGTCGATCGCCTTCCAGTGGATCAAGCAGAACCGCAGCGGAAACGGCTACTTTTTCGGCCTCGGCCGCTGGACTCGAGGCAATACCGAGCCCTGCCTGATCGCCATCAAAGGCAAGCCGAAGCGCATCAGCGCCGGCGTCGGTCAGCTCGTGTTCTCGCCGCTGCGCAGGCATAGTCAAAAGCCTGCCGAAGTGCGCGACAAGATCGTCGAGCTGATGGGAGACCTACCCCGCATCGAGCTTTTTGCCCGAGAAGCCGCCCCGGGATGGGACGTGTGGGGCAACGAAGCGCCGACGCCTGAAGTCAAGGACGCGCCAGTCGACAGCGTCGAGCTGGCCGGAAAGGAGGAAACACATGAACCAGACAACCAAAGAGACCCGGCGCCGCAGCTATGACGCCGTACTCCCCAAGCGGGCCGCCCGCTGCCGCCTGATCCTCGAGACCCTCGGCAACCGTGAGCTCACGGCCAGCGAGATCACTGAGGAGCTCGTCGCAGCCGGCCGGATCCCGTACTTCAACCGCAACTACGTCGCCCCACGGCTCACGGAGCTGAAGGAGATCGGGATCCTCACGACGGTCGGCCGCCGTAAGGCTACCCGCTCGGACGCCACCGAGGCCGTGTGGGCCAGAGCGGAGCATTCAGGCCCCACGGGCCAGACGGCCGCAGCCTACGCAGACAACCCGACCGAGGCCGAGCAGATGACGCTCGGATCGGCCACCTGAGAGGAGGGCCAGCATGGAACGTCTGACCCACGAGAGAGTCAACGGCATCAAGACGGGCTACTGGAGCGCAGCCACCAAGGAGGTGCTCGTCCAGAAGCTCGCCGCCTATGAGAACACGGGCTATGAGCCCGACGAGATCCGCGCAGCCATTGAACAGGCTGCCAAGAACAGCGAAGCCAAGACCGCGACCATCATGGCCGAGTGCATCGCCGGAGCGATGAAGGACACGCTCGAGAAGTATGGCACGGCCGGCAGCGGAAAGAAAGGAGAAACCCCATGAACGAACAGAACCAGCGCGACAGCATCATGTCGATGGCCCGCGGCGCCTTCGAGGAGCGCGTCGACTATGAGATGGACAAGGTGATCCAGAACATCCTCGACCCCAACACGAAGGCCACAGCCAAGCGCAAGATCACCCTCACCATCGAGCTGACCCCGGACGACGAGCGCCGCACCATCGGCGTCTCCGTGACGGCCAAGTCTACGCTCGCAGCCACCAACCCCGTCGCCACGGCTCTCTATGTCACCTCTGACGGCAACGGCGAGCTCGTCGTCGCCGAGATGGTGCCGCAGGTGCCCGGCCAAATGAACATGGACGGCACGCAGCAGGAGGCCCCGAAGCTCCTGAAGCTCATCCAGCACACATAACAACCCACAACACAGAACAAGGAGGACAAAACAATGCTCGCAAAAATGATCGACAAAATCGTCAGCCTGAAGGAGACCAAGATCTTCGAGATCGGCGGCCAGACCTACGCCGACGCATCCCTCACCCGCATCCCGCCCCACGTCGACCGCCCTGACTGCATCAGCGTCAGCGGACTCGATAGCATCTGCAAGCTGATCCGCACCGAGCTCGAGAAGGTCGACACGACCATCATGGTGCAGGTCAAGAGCAACGACACCGTCGAGGTGATGACCACCTACCTGAGCGACTTCTCCCGCAACACGCTCTACCGCGCCAAGGCTGACGCCCCGGGCCTGCGCACCGGCTTCAGAGGACGCGAGGTAGCTCTGATCGAGCTGCGGAGCCTCTGCATCCCCAACGAGGGCACGGCCTACCTGCTCGACCTGCTGAGTCGCATGACCAACGAGAACAGCGTCAGCACCAACGACAACGGCGTCACGCAGACCGTCGAGGCACGTCAGGGCGTCGCCCTCAACGCGGTCGTCGAGATCAAGCCCCGCGTCATGCTGCGGCCGTTCCGCACCTTCCTCGAGGTGGAGCAGCCCGAGAGCGAGTTCCTGCTGCGCGTGGATCCCGACGAGGGGATCGGCTTCTTCGAGGCTGACGGCGGCATCTGGAAGCTCGAGGCCAAGAAGAACATCGCCGACTACTTCCTGAAGAACATGGGCGATCTGATCGACGCCGGCAAGGTCGTCGTCATGCAGTAAATGGAGCGCCGGGCGGGCTCCGGCCCGCTCGGCTTTTCTGAAAGGAGCAGCACCGTGAAAGAATACGAAACCCTCACCCGTGAGAAGGTCGACGTCGTGCCCTTCGGCTGCGGTATGCCGGAGACCCACCTGATGCAGGACTGGAGCGACAGGATGCTCGACCTGATCCTGAACGGGCCCACCATCAACGGCATCAAGAAGGACGAAGTGCGGGCCATGCTGCGCGAGACCTACACGGCCCTGAAGCAGTACGAGAAGATCGGCCCGATGGCCTCACCCTTCATCAACGACCCGACGGCCATCGTGGCCCGGGCCTTCTCTGAGCTCTACCCCGGCGTCGAGTACGTCGCGCAGTACGTCCCCGACCTGCGGGACGAGACCAACGGCACCGCCTACGGCCTGACCATCTTTCCAGACGACGGCAGCACGCCGATCGTCTGCATCTCGGCCGAGGCACCAATCAGCGCCGCCCCTGAGCTGCTGGCGCACGAGCTGGCCCACGTCGCCACCCCGGAGGACACGGAGCACGGCGAGAGCTGGAGCGCAGCGTCGGAGGCCATATTCAAGAAGTACAACGAGCTCCTCGACACCATGATCCCCGACGAGCCTGAGCCCATCCTCTCGCCCCACCAGCCCGGAGACGGCGGGATCCTCACCATGCCGCTGCGCGATAACGTCCCGGAGCCTCCGACGGACGACTGGCAGCTCACCACCTGCCCCGTCTGTGGCGCTGGGTGCTGGCAGACAGACACGGCCCGCCGGATCCTCGCACTGGAGCCCGACGTCCGAACCGCCTGCACAGCCTGCGCGCTGAAGGGGCTCGGAAAATAATACTGGAGGTAATACATGAACAACGAAAGAAACAACACGACGGCCGGCGGGATCGGCTTCTGCGGCCTTCTCGCCGTCGCCTTCATCGTCCTGAAGCTCACCGGCGTCATCAACTGGAGCTGGCTGTGGGTACTGGCCCCGATTTGGATCCCGACCGCCATCACCCTCGCCATCATCGTGATCGTGCTCGTGGTCATACTGGTCAGAGAGCTGACGAAGGGAGGCCGCCCGTGATGACCACGGAGGAACGCCGGGCCCTGCTGGATCGTGCGATCACGACCTACGGCGCGCCGGCACAAATGGACATGGCCGTCGAGGAGATGGCCGAGCTGACCAAAGCCCTCTGCAAAGTGAAGCGCGTGAGCTGCGCCGCAGAGGCGAAGGCTGTACTCGAGAACGTGGTCGAGGAGATGGCAGACGTCCAGATCATGCTCGACCAGCTCCGCATCATCTTCGGCCGCAGCACGGCCGAGGCCGAGGAGGCGAAACTGGAACGGCTGAAAAACCGTCTTGACGGCCGAAACAACTGGCAGGGCTCCAGCCTCCACAAGTGGATCGAGAAACAATTCTCCACAGGAGGTGACGGCCATGAATAAACCGCAGCCGCAGACCGGCCCCGAGATCGAGGAGTACAGCACCACGGCCACGCCGAAGGCATACGCCGGCAGCGTCCCTGTGTTCTGTGCACACGACGCCATCGTCCCGCTGAAGGATCTGCGGCCTAACCCCAAGAACCCCAACCAGCACCCGCCGGAGCAGATCAAGCTCCTCGCCTCTATCATCCGGGCGACCGGCTGGCGTGCTCCGATCACCGTCAGCAAGCGCAGCGGGCTCGTCACCAAGGGCCACGGCCGCCTCATGGCCGCGCAGCTCGACGACCTGACCGACGCCCCGGTCGACTATCAGGACTACGCAAGCGAGGCCGAGGAGCTGGCCGATCTGACGGCTGACAACCGCATCGCGGAGCTCGCCACCACTGACAACAAGATGCTCGCCGAGGTTTTCGCTGACATCGACACCGGCGAGATCCCGTTCATGCTCAGCGGCTACACCGAGGACGACTACGGCAACATCGTGACGGCCCTCTCTGAGGCGCTGCACACCAAGGAGCCAAGCAGCGACCCCGACGCCGAGATCCCGACCCCGGCCGCGCCGGTCACACAGTACGGCGACCTCTGGATCCTCGGCCGGCACCGCGTCCTCTGCGGAGACTGCACCCGGCCGGAGGATCGCGCCCTGCTGCTCGACGGCAACAAGCCTGAGATCCTGCTGACCGACCCGCCCTACTGCTCGGGCGGCAGCAAGGAGTCACAGAAGTCGACCGGCAGCATCGGCACCGAGAGAAAGAACGGCAAGGCCCCGAAGATCGCCAACGACATCCTCAGCACGCGCGGCTACCAAAACCTGATCCGCGGCGCGCTCACCGACATCCCATGCCTCTACGCCTACATCTTCACCGACTGGCGTATGTGGGTATATCTGTTTGACCTCGTCGAGGCGGCCGGCTTCGGCGTCAAGTCTGAGATCGTATGGGACAAGGGCACGCCGGGCATGGGCGTCGGCTGGCGCTCGCAGCATGAGCTCATTCTGTTCGGCGCCAAGGCTGCCACCCACTTCGACGGCCACAAGGGCTACGGCAACGTCCTGAGCATCTCCCGCTCCGGGAATGAGCTGCACCCAACACAGAAGCCCGTCGAGCTGCTGGAGAAGCTGGTCGACAACACGGACTTCGCCACGGGCGTCTATGATCCCTTCGGCGGCTCCGGCACGACGCTGGCCGCCTGCGAGGCATACGGGCAGCCCTCCTACATCATGGAGCTGACGCCCGCCTTCACGGACGTGATCGTCAAGAGGTACATCAGAATAACAGGAAAGACAACCGTGCGCTGCGTCCGTCAAGGCCGAGAGCTACCGCGCGAGGAGATCGCCGCGATCTTCGAGCCTGACGAGGAAGGAGGTGAGCAGGAGTGACGCCCTGACATAATGAGCGAGAAGCCGATCACACAACGGATCAAGGACAGGCTCGCGGCCTACACCGCCATGCTGAGGGACATCGACAACCAGCTCGAACGCCTCGACCGCATGGAGATGACGATGGCCTCGCCGCCCGGCCCTGATCTGACAGGTATGCCACGCGGATCCGGCACACCATCCGACCGCACCGGCATGATGGTGGAGCGGAAAATGGAGCTCGAGGAACAGATCGACCGGCTCAAGGCTGAGGAGAAGCAGGAGCGCAACGCCATCGAGGGCATGATCCTCCAGCTCTCCGACCCCGACGAGCGCGCCGTCATCCGGCTGCGCTACTTCGACCGGGCTGACTGGGAGAGCACCTGCGGCGTCCTGTTCGGTGATCGGCGGGACTACGTCGACAGAGTGGACGCCTACCAGAACAGGACATACAAGATCCACGGCCGCGCCCTGCTCAACCTCGCCGCCGTGCTGGACGAGCTGGAGCCCCTGCCTGAGCCGCGGCAGTAAAACGCAGTAAAAGGAACAAAAGGGAAGTAAAAGGAATTGAAAAGCAGCAGCGACCCGTGCTATTCTATATCCTGCAAAAGACCGCCGGACACACGGGCAACGCCGTGACAATTCCGAGCGGCTGACCAGAGGAAAACCAAATAACAACCGACGGCAAGAGGCCGACGGGCGAACCAACGCCCGCCGGTCTCTTTTTGCGTATAGGAAGGAGGCGACGGCCGTGCCGCAGAACAGCATCTCGGCGCAGCTCAGCAACCTGCAACAGCTCGTCGCTGACCTCGAGGCAATCGAGAACGGCGGCAAGAAGGCCATCAGCAACACCATCAAGGACGTCAAGGCCAGAGCCCCGGGCTGGATCGCTCAGGAGGTCACGGCCGTCTACAACATCAAGAAGTCGGAGATCACGCCCTCGGGCAGCGGAAAGCCGAAGAAGATGGCCGGCAGCATCCAGATCACCGGCGAGACCATCGAGGAGCTCGCCATCACCTACAAGGGCAGGCTCCTGACCCCTGTGCACTTCGGCATGACACCGAAGGCCCCGCCCCGCGGTAAGAGCTACACGCTGAAGGCGTCGGTGCTCAAGGGACAGAAGAAGGTAATCGGCCGCTATCTGAACACCCGTACCCCGGGCGGCCCGTTCTCGCAGCGATCGCACAATATTCTCATGGGGACAGGCAACACCAAGAGCGACGGCACGAGCTGGATCCCATTCCAGCGAATGAGCAAGACCCGCACCGACATCAAGAAGCTGACCACCATCTCGGTGCCGCAGATGATAACCAGCGACCGAACCAACGAGGCCATCATGCTCCGGCTCAACACCGAGACCAGCAAGCGCCTCGAGCACCACATGAAGCGAGCCCTCGGCCTCTAAGCCAGAGCCCACCAGAACGCCGCACAGCGCGTCCACAGCCGCACCCGACACCGAGCCCGGCCAACACCGCCAGACGCGCACAGAGCGCGCCACAGCGCCGCGCAGACGCCTCCACGGCCGCACGCAGCGCCGCAAGGTACTGTGACGGGCCCCTCTGGCCTGCGGTGCTGGCGAGCCCAAAAAACGCGCAGCCGGGAAAAATTTTTTTCGGGCCGTTTCGTTTCGCCCGAGCGGCAGAAAGGAGGGAACGCCATGCCGAACCCAACCAACAACAAGCTCGTCGACAGCAAGACCATCGCGGCCCTGTTCGACATGACGCCCCGCCGAGTGCAGCAGCTCACCAAGGATGGCGTCATCGCCGCGGTCAAGGAAGGCAACGCCAACCGCTATGACCTGCTGCCGACGATCCAGAGGTACATCCGATACCTGACGGCCAAGGCCAACGGCCGGGAGCCGTCAAAGAAGGACAGCGAGATCGAGGGCCGACGTCTGGAGGCTGAGGCTGACCTCAAGCGCAGCAAGGCAGACATCGCCGCCCTCCAGCTCAGTGAGCTCGAGGGCACCATGCACCGCAGCGAGGACGTCGAGGCTGTGATGACCGACCTCGTCTACAATATCAGGTCGATGCTCGTGGCCCTGCCGGGCCGTCTGGCCGTCGACGTCACCGGCGCAGCAACACCCGCCGAGGCGTCTGAGATCATCCGCACAGAGGTCTACAAGATCCTGACGGAGCTGGCCGGTTATAAATACGATCCCGAGGTGTACGCCCGGCGAGTAAGGGATCGGGAAGGCTGGGGCGAGCAGCTCGCCGATGACGCGGACGACTAAAAAAGCCGCCGCGAAGCTCAATACCGCCATCGCCGGAGCGGTCAAACGCTTCGCCCCGCCTGAGAGCCTGACCGTGGACGAGTGGGCCGACAAGCACCGCCGCCTCTCCCCGGAAAGCTCAGCCGAGGCCGGCCCGTGGCGTACCAAGCGCACCCCGTACCTCGAGGAGCCCATGCGGGCCTTTACGGATCCGAAGGTGCACAAAATAGTCATGGTGGCCGCCTCTCAGGTCGGCAAGTCTGAGCTCGAGCTCAACATCATCGGCTACATCATCGATCAAGACCCCGGCAGCATCCTCTACGTCCACCCGACCATCGACGACGCCCGGAAGTTCAGCCGCCTCCGCGTGGCCCCTATGATCCGCGACAGCAAACCCCTGAAGGCGAAGGTGCACGACGTCAAGGCCAAGGACAGCGGCAACACGATCCTTCAGAAGTCGTTCCCGGGCGGGATGCTCACCCTGACCGGCTCCAACAGCGCCTCGGCTCTGGCCTCCACGCCTGCCCGCTATATTATCGGCGACGAGCGCGACCGCTGGGCGACCAGTGCCGGCACCGAGGGCGACCCGTGGGCGCTGGCCGAAGCACGTCAGGCCACATTCTACAACGCCAAGGCGGTCGAGGTCTCCACCCCGACCATCAAGGGCAACAGCAACATCGAAACGAGTTTTTACCAAGGCACGCAGGAACGCTGGTGCCACCGCTGCCCCGAGTGCGGGGAGTACAGCGAGATCGTGTTCGACAATATTCACTTCGACCCGGAGGTCAAGAGGATCCGCGGGAAAAAGTCGTGGAGCCTCAAGAGCGGCGTCTCGTGGAGCTGCCCGGCGTGCGGCTGCTTGATCCCCGAGGACACCATGCGAAAGCAGCCTGCCAAGTGGATCGCCGACAACCCGGACGCCTACAAGAAGGGCGTCCGTTCTTTTTGGCTCAATGCCTTCTCGAGCCCGTGGACTCCGTGGGAGAAGATCGTCCTCAAGTTCCTCGACGCCAAGGATGACCCGCAGCGCCTCAAGGTCGTCTACAACACCCTGCTCGGCCAACTGTGGGAAGATCGCGGCGACCTCGAGGACGAGGACACCATGCTCGCCCGCCGTGAGGACTACGGCACCCGCTCGGACGGCACCCCTGTGGAGCTGCCTGACGGCGTGCTCGTGCTGACCTGCGGCGTCGACACTCAGGACAACCGCCTCGAATACGAGGTAGTCGGTCACGGGAAGTACGGCGAGACGTGGGGCGTCGTCAAGGGCTACATCATGGGCCGGCCAGACACCCCGGAGGTCTGGCAGCGGCTCGATGACGTGGTCGACCACGTCTACAAGTTCAAAAACGGCCGCGGCCTGAAGATCTCCATCACCTGCGTCGACTCCGGCGGCCACTTCACCCAAGAGGTCTATGAGGCGTGCCGGGCCCGCGTCGGCAAGCGTGTCTTTGCCATCAAGGGCAAGGGCGGCGACGGCATCCCATTCGTCTCGCCCCCGAGCAAGGTGCCGATCCGCGACAACAAGCGGATCACCTGCTGGCTCTACACCATCGGCGTCGACGCCGGCAAGGCGACGATCATGGCTAATCTGAAGGTGCAGGAGCCCGGGCCAAAATACTGCCATTTCAACCGGCACCCCGACGCCGGTTATGACCTCAATTTCTTCAACGGGCTCCTCTCCGAGAAGCTGGTGCTCACGCACACGCGCCGCGGCGACCGCTGGGCGTGGGAGAAGCTGCCCGGGCACAACCGCAACGAGGCCCTCGACTGCCGCGACTACGCCAACGCCGGCCTCAAGATCATCAACCCCGACATGGACGCCATCGAGCGCCGCCTGCAAGGACTGGAGGAAAAACCGAAGGCCCCGCAACAGCGACGGCAGCGGCAACGGCACAACCGGGCCGACGCCTTCGACGACTGGTAAGGAGGACAGACCACAATGAGAAAGACCCGCGAACAAATCGAGTACCAGCTCTCCATCAAGAGGAACCGGCTGGAGCTCTACCTGAAGCGAGAGGCCGAGATGCTGGACGGAGGCGTCCAGAGCTACGGCATCGGCTCGCGCAATCTGGCCCGCTACAACACCGACCTCGGATCCATCCGGGCCGCCATCAAACAGCTCGAGGCAGACATCGAAGCCCTCGAGGCCGCACTGAACGGCGAGAAGCCGCGAAAAGCTGTGGGAGTAGTGCCCCGAGACTGGTGAAAGAAGCTCCGAAAGGGGCTTTTTTCATAGGCCGACGCCGGGAGTTTTCGCTCCTTTTCTCTCGACTCGGCCATCTTCACCATGAAGGAGGTGAGCACCATCAGCAAAAGAAAAAGCAGAAGCCGCCCACAGAACAGGCGGCAGCAGCCGCGCCCTGTGAATAAGGGCTACGGCGACGCCGGCGCGAGCTGGCACAAGAAGGCGACCAAGGGCTTCAGAGCTATGAGCGGCAGCCCGAAGGAGGACATCGACGCCAACAACTACACCCTGCGGCAGCGTGCCCGGATGCTTTACATGGCGGCCCCGATCGCCACCTCTGCCATCCGCACCAACCGCACCAACGTCGTCGGCATCGGCCTCCAGCTCAAGAGTCGGATCGACCGCGAGGCGCTCGGCATGACGCAGGAGGCAGCCGACGCATGGCAGGCTCAGGCCGAGCGTGAGTTCGCTCTCTGGTCTGAGAACAAAAGGGCGTGCGACGCTACCGGCGTCAACAACTTCGCAGCCATGCAGCAGCTCGCACTCTCCTCGTGGCTGGTCAGCGGCGACGTGTTCGCCGTCGTGAAGCAGTACGAGCCGACGCCGCTCACGCCCTACTCGCTACGCCTGCACCTGATCGAGGCCGACCGAGTCGCCACGCCAACGACCTCCGGCATCATCACCCCGATGCTGCTGACCACCGGCAAGGCGGCCAACGGCAACACCATCTACGACGGCGTCGAGGTGAACGACGACGGCCAGATCGAGGCGTACCACATCCGCAGCACCTACCCCTTCGAGCTCGGCAGCACGACGACAACGTGGGCCCGTGTTCAGGCATACGGCGAGCGGACTGGCCTGCCGAACATCCTGCACGTCATGGAGAGCGAGCGCCCGGATCAATACCGCGGCGTCAGCTATCTCGCGCAGGTCATCGAGCCCCTGCTCCAGCTTCGCCGCTACACCGAGAGCGAGCTGACTGCGGCGGTCGTCGAGTCGTTTTTCACGGCCTTCATCAAGACCGAGGCAGGCGCCGGCGACAACCCGTTCAACGAGGTCGGGAGCAGCCTGCCGGAGGTGAGCCGGGATCCTAACGAGTACGAGATGGGCCCCGGCCAGATCAACATCATGGAGCCCGGCGAGGACGTGACCTTTGCAGACCCCAAGCGGCCGGCCAGTGGCTTCAACACCTTCCTGCGCGCCATCTGTGAACAGGTGGGCGCCGCGCTCGAGATCCCGGCCGACCTTCTGCTCAAGAGCTTCAACAGCTCGTACAGCGCCAGCCGTGCCGCCCTGATGGAGGCGTGGAAGGCGTTCCGCATGAGGCGCAAGTGGTTTGTCGATGACTTCTGCACGCCGGTATATGAGATCTGGCTCTCTGAAGCCGTCGCCCGCGGCCGCATCAGCGCCCCGGGCTTCTTCGCAGATCCGGCGATCCGCGCCGCATACCTCGGCGCCGAGTGGATCGGCCCCTCTCAGGGACAGCTCGACCCGACGAAGGAGATCACGGCCGAGATCCTCGCCATCGGCGAAGGCATCACGACCAGAGAGCAGGCGACCATCCGACTCAACGGCGGTCAGTGGGACGCCAACGTCGACCAGCTCACTCGGGAAAACGAGAAGCTGCGCGCAGCGCAGGGGCAGGTCGACCAGAGCACAGCGGCCAGCGGCACGATCTCCGCAGCTCTGCGGGAGGCGATCGTCGCCGAGGCTATCAAAAGCATCAAGGAAGGAGACAAGCATGAGAACGCATAACACTCCCCGGCTCTGCGCCGGGCCTCAGACTGCGGGCACGCCGATCAAGTTCTGGAACGTCGCCAGCATCGGCGACGACGAGGGCGAGATCACCCTCTACGGCGACGTCGTGAGCCGTCAGCCTGTGGACTGGTGGACGGGCGAGCCCGAGCCCGGCCTCTACATCGCGCCCGAGAGCTTCATGGAGGATCTCGCGGCCGTCAAGGGCAAGAGCAATATCACCATCAAGATCAATAGCTGCGGCGGCGACCTCTACACCGGCATCGCCATCCACAACGCCATCAAGGGCCTGACCGGCCACAAGGTCGTCGTCGTGGAAGGCATCGCGGCAAGCGCGGCCAGCGTCATCGCCTGCGCGGGCGACGAGGTACAGGTCTATCCCGGCAGCATGGTGATGATCCACGGCGTCGCCGGGCTGCTCTACGACTACTACACCCTCGCAGACCTGAAGAAGCTCCAGAAGGACTTCGACGCGAGCGAGCGGGCCATCGCGGAGATCTACCACGCCAAGACCGGCATCGAGGTCGACCAGCTCCGCAACATGATGACCCGCGAGACGTGGATGGTCGGGCAGGAGGCCATTGACAACGGCTTTGCCGACACCCTGCTCACAGACGAAGGCCCCGACGTCACCCTGAGCGCCGACAAGAAGGTGCTCCTCGTCGCCGGCATCCGGCACGACGTCAAGGGCTTCAGACACATCCCGGGGACGATCCCCATCGACAACAGCATCCACGCCGCCCCTGCGGCTGGAAATAAACACGCGGCCGCCAAGAACGACGGCCCCAAGAAGGAGGACAACAAGACCATGACCCTCGAAGAAATGAGAGCACAGCACCCCGACGTCGTGGCTCAGATCGAGCAGCAGGCGGCCGAAACTGCCAGAACGCAGGAACGCGCCCGCATCGAGGCCATCGACAGCATCGCCGCAAGTGTGGGCGACGCGCAGCTCGTCAGGGACGCCAAGTACGGCGAGGCCCCCTGCACCGCTGAGCAGCTCGCGCTCAAGGCTATGCAGAAGCAGGCGGCCCTCGGTGCCAAGCACCTGAAGGACGCCAAGGCTGACAACGACGAGTCCGGCGCTGCCGGCGTCGGCGCTGCCCCTAACGGCGGCGAGGAAGGCAGCGAAAACGACGACAAGGCAAAGGTGGACGCCATCGTCGGCCTCTACAACTCCACCAAGTCTCAGAACGGAGGTAAGAAGTAATGAGCAAGAGACTGGACGAAAACCTCGGCAGCGTCGGCTATGACGGCCTGATCGTTGCCAACGAGCCCGTCGCTGACGTGCTCACCGTGACCATCCGCAAGGAGGCCACCGCCGCGGCCACCTATAAGCGCGGCACCGTGCTGGCCCTGTCTGCCGGCACCGCCGGCGACGGCAAGCTGGTGATCCTCGGCTCCACCGCGACCACCAACGAAACCATGACCGCCAACTGCATCCTCGCCGAGGACGTGGAAGTCGGCACCACCGCGGACGTGACCGTGCTGGCCTACCGCACCGGCCACTTTGCCCGCAACAAGCTGGCCGTCGCAAGCGGCTACACTCTGAAGGCGACCGACGAGGAGGAGCTGCGCAAGGCCGGCATCCTGCTCTCCGACGCCATCGAATACTAAGAGAAGGAGGACAACAAAATGCCTTTTAACTTCTACGACACCCACACGCTGCTCATGGCCGTGCAGCAGCTCACCCCTGCTGCGACCTTCCTGCGTGACCGCTACTTCCCCACCAACGACGCGAGCGACATCTTCGCCACCGACGACGTGCTCGTCGAGTTCCGTGACGGCAGCAAGAAGCTGGCGCCCTTCGTGGCCCCTCGCAAGGGCGGCGTCACCGTCCTGCGCGCCGGCTACAATATGGAACGCTACACCCCGCCCTTCGTGGCTCCCCGTCGCGTCCTGACCCTCGACGAGCTGCGCAAGCGTGGCTTCGGCGAGGCTCTCTACTCTCAACTCACCCCTGAGCAGCGCCAGCAGACCCTCATCCTGCGCGACGCTGACGAGCTGGGCGAGCTCATCACCAACCGCGAAGAAGCGATGGCCGCCGAGACCATGCTGACCAATGGCTGCGTGATGAAGCACATCGCCGACGACGTCGACAAGGCCGACGAGATGGAGATCCGTTTCTACTCCGAGGCCAGCAACCCCGCGACCTACACCCCGACGGCCAAGTGGGACGCCACCGGCGGCAAGATCCTGAAGGATCTGGAGGCCATGATCCGTATGCTGACCAAGCGCGGCCTCCGCGCTTCTGATCTGGTCTGCTCCCCGGACGTGGCTGACACCATCATCAACGACGCAGCCGTGCAGAAGCTCCTCGACAACCGCCGCATCGAGATCGGCAACGTGGAGCCTGAGCTGCTGCCTGACGGCGCCGCCATCGTGGCCCGCCTGAACGTCCTCGGCCGCATCATCAGCGTCATCTCCTACGACCTGACCTACACCGACGACGAGGGCAAGGACAAGCTCTACATCCCGTCCGGCAAGTGCGTCCTCACCGCTCCCGGCGCTGGCCGCACCGCCTACGGTGCCGTCTCTCAGGTCGAGCAGAGCGACGGCGAGTTCCACACCTACGCCGGCCGCCGCGTGCCGAAGTATGTGAGCAGCGCCGAAGGCAACAGCCGCACGCTGACCATCTCCAGCCGCCCGCTGATGATCCCCAACAACAAGAACCCGTTCATCGTTGCGGACGTCCTGACGGACTGAGCGCAGCAGAAAGGAGCAGAGCATGATCCAGATCATCAAGGGCACCTTCGGCTACTATAACGGCCGCAAGGTGATCCCCATCACTGAAGCAGATGGCCCTCAGAAGTTCGACGACGAGCTGGAGGCCCGTCTGGTGAAGGAAGGCGTCGCCAAGTACATCGGCGAGCTGGGCGAGACTGCCGAGCAGCCCGCACCCGCTCCCGGCGACGACGCCGACGAGCCTGCCAGCACCAACACCGCGGCCGACGAGGCCCCTGAGTACAACGAGGACATGAAGCTCGACGAGCTGAAGGAAGTGGCCACGCGCTATGGCGTGGACGCCTCTGCTATGCGCAAGAAGGCCGACGTCATCGCTGCCATCGAGGCCACCAAGGCCGAGCAGCCTGATGACGGTGCCGACGACGAGGAGCCCCCTCAGATCGGCGCCGCCGATCCCGTCTGATGGCCTTCAGCTTCAAGGCGATGGTCGAGGCTGACCGTCGGCGCACGTTTCTCAATCTCGACGAGTTCGGTGAGAAGCACACCGTCGAAGGCAAAGCCATCGCCGCCGTGCTGGACGACAACGCCCTGAAGGAACGCCAAGGGGGGCAAGAGCTGAGCGTCGCGGAGTCCTCTCTGCTGCTTTACGCGGCGGTCGAGGATCTGCCCGCTCGGCGCCCGGCGGGCGAAGGGCTCAACGTCGACGGCCGCGAGTACATCGTCAACGACTGGAGTGAGGACATGGGGATCGCCACCGTGGCCCTCGGCCAGACTGTCACCATGTAGGAGGTGCCCCATGTCCATCGTCAACAGCATCGAAACCGTCCGGGACTGGCTGACCGCCGAGGTCTGCCCTCTGGTCAAGCTGAAGCTCCCCGACGACAACGCAACGGACGCCTCCTACCCATACAAGCTGGTAAACCCGGCCGCGTTCTCGCTTTTCGTACCATCGAAGGACAGGACGCCCCCGAACATCGCCGCGCCGATCCCGTCGGTTTGCGTGCAGATCGTTCAGGGCGACGACGACCTGCTCCAGAGTGCCCGAGACATCAAGATCCGGCTCTGCTTCTCAGCGTGGGATCCCGGCTACCACGGGCCCGACATCTTCAAACCGAAGGGCGACGGCAGCGGCACCTACATCCAGCAATACAACGAGGCGGCGGCCTCCTGCTTCGTGAAGAACGGAGAGGGCTGGCGTGACGCATGGAATTTTGTGGACACAGCTCTCCGGCTGATTGAAAACGCCGAGTACCTCAGCGACCTCCGCGTCATCAAGGAGAAGGGCATCACCTTCGGCCCCGTCACGGAGCAAGACGCCGTCCCCGACTTCTACCCGTACTGGTTTGCATGGGCTGAGTTCTCCGTCGAGGAGACCCTGACCCGCAACCCGAAAAGCTACCAACACCTGCTTTAAGGGCAGCCGCTCGGCTGCTCTAATTTCATGCAAAGGAGGATAAGCAGATGGCAAACGAATACCTCTACGGCGCCTACGGCCACATCGGCGAGACCGTGGCACAGAGCGCCGTGCAGGCGGGCACCACGCCGGTCTATATCGGCACGGCACCCGTCAACCTCGTGCGCGGCTTCGGCGAGGCCGGAATCATCAACGCGCCGATCAAGATCACCAGTCTGGTCGACGCTCAGAAGAAGATCGGCTACTCGTCCGACTGGGGCACCTTTACCCTGTGCGAGGCCGTGTACGCGCATTTCAACAACACCCTCGGGAACATCGGCCCGATCTACGTCATCAATGTGCTCGACCCCTCCGCGGGCAAGCACCGCAAGGAGGCAGCCACCACCAAGGCCCTCACCTTCACCGGCGGCCGCGCCGAGTTCGCCAGCGACAAGATCATCCTCGACACCCTGACCATCGCAAAGAATGACAGCGGCAACTACGTCGAGGGCACCGACTACGCTGTGGACTATAACTTCACCAAGGGCACGGTCATCATCACCAGCCTGAAGGACGACGCGCAGCTCGCCGGCAGCCTGACGGCCAGCTTCAGCGAGGTGGACGACTCTGAGATCGCAGACAGCGACATCATCGGCGGCGTCACCTCCTCCGGCGAGTACAGCGGCCTGAGCGCGATCGCGCTGCTCTATCCCGAGCAGTTCGCGGTCTGCAATCTGATCGCGGCCCCCGGCTGGAGTCACAGCCCTGCCGTCTACAACGCCATGCTGACGACCTGCAAGAAGATCAACGGCCACTGGGACGCCTTCGTCGTGGCCGACCTGCCCCTCGTGGACAGCACCGCGCAGGCGGTCGACACGATCACCAAGGCGATCGCATGGAAGAAGGCCAACGCCTTCACCGGCGAGCGTTCTAAGGTCTACTGGCCGCAGGCTGTGGACAACCTCGGCAACGTGTTCCACCTGAGCACGCTGGCCGTGGTCGAGCTCATGCGCGCTGACTTCAGCCACAACAGCGTCCCGATGGAGACCTGCGGCAACAAGGCGATCCCCGTCATCAAGCAGTATTTCGGCGCCAACGCGAAAAACCGCGGCTTCGACCAGCAGAGCGGCAAGGAGCTGACGCAGAACGGCATCAGCACCGCCGTGGCATGGGGCGGCGAATGGGTACTGTGGGGCGACCATACGGCTGCCTACACCTACGGCGCAGACGTGGATCCCCGCGCGATCTTCGACGTCTCCATGCGGATGCTCATGCACATCACCAACGACTTCCAGCGCGAGTGGAGCCCGGAGATCGACGAGCCCATGACCCGCGCGCTGAAGGATCGCATCATCAACCGCGAGCAGGAGAAGCTCGACGGCTATGTCAGCATGGGCGCGCTGCTCGGATCCCCTGTGATCCTGTTCCTCGAGAGCGAGAACAGCACCACCGACGTGATGAATGGCGACTTCCGCTGGGACATCGCCGTCACCCCGACCCCGCCCCTCAAGTCTGCGAGCGTCTACGTCGCCTACACCGACGCGGGCTTCTCCGTCTACTACGAAGGAGGTGACGAGTAATGGCAAACCTGTGGCTCGACCTGAAGGGCCCCATCCTCGCCGATACCGTCTATGTGGACGGCGTTCTCGCCGCCAAGGACGTGACCATCGCCCTGCCTCCCGTCAACCTTGTGACGGCTGACTTCAAGGCGATGGGAACCTACACGGCGCCGCTGCCCGGCCAGATCGAGGCGATGGAGGCGTCCATCACCAAGATTGGCATTGACCTCGGCCTGCGCAGCCTCGTCAAGCTGACGAGCAAGACCATCGAGATCCGCTGGGCGCAGGACGTCAAACTCTCCGACGGCTCCACCAAGACCGAAGGCTGCAAGGCGTTCCTCCGCTGCGTCTCCAAGGGCATCCCCGGCCTGAACGTGGATCCCGGCAACGCCAGCGAGAACGAGATCGCGCTGGCCGTCAGCCGCTACCAGCTTTTCGTCGCTGGCAACGAATACTGGCTGATCGACCAGCTCAACACCATCATGCGCGTCGGCGGCGTCGACTACGCCAAGGACATCCGCAGCGTCCTGTAACAAGAAGGGCGTCGCCTCCGGGCGGCGCCCTCTATTTATCGAAAGGAGACACACATGGAAAAGCTGACACTCCAGAACCCCATCACCATCAACGGCAAAAAGGTCAAGACTCTGACCTATGACACCGACGCGATCACCGTGGGAATGTTTGCCGATGCTGAGGCCCGCAAGCTCCGCGCGACCTCCAACAAGGGCGGCGGCAGCGCCGGCGCCTGCGAGCTCGACTACTCCCTGCACGCCTATCTCGCCATGATGGCGATCGTCGCCGTCAACAGCGACATCGACATCAGCGACCTCGAGCGCATCAGCGGCCCCGACGTCATGGAGCTTATGAGGATCGGCCGAAATTTTACTACGGCGAGGTCGGCGGCACAATCCGAGGAAAGCGGCTCGGAGAGCTCGTCCGAGACTACTCTCGAGCCTTCCACACCTCAGTCGGCGAGCTCCGACGGGAACGCCTGACCGACTTCCTGATGGAATACTACGAGGCAGCCGAGGAGGCCAAGCGGCAACGCGACAAGGCCGCCTCAATGCCCCGGAATAACTTCAGGAAATACAGAAGGAGGTGACACTGATGGCAGGCAAAAACAAGATCATGCAGGCCGTCGTCAGCTTCGCCGGCACCATCGACCCCTCCCTCGGGAAGGCGATGGACAACGTCGCGGGACACCTCGACAAAGTAAACTGGAAGGCCGTTGCCGTCGGTGCTGCCGTGGGCGGCATCGCTGTGGCGACGGGCAAGGCGGTCGTCGAGGCCGGGAAGTATCTGGCAGAGCTGGGCGACGACTACAACAAAGCCATGAACCAGCTCTCCGCATCTACCGGCGCCACCGGCGACGAGCTGGACGCGCTGGGCGAGAGTGTAAAAAACATCTACGCGCAGAACCTCGGCGAGGACTTCAACGACGTGGCCGAAGGGCTGGCCGCTACGCAGAAAGCGAGCGATCTGGCCGGCGAAGCGCTGGAGCAGGCCACCGCGGCCGGCTTCGTGCTGCGTGACACCTTCGACTACGACATCAGTGAAAGCGCCAGAGCCGCCTCGGCTCTGATGAAAAACTTCAACATCAGCGCCGAAGAAGCCTACGGCCTAATCGCCACCGGCGCACAGAACGGCGCAGACAAAAACGGCGACCTGCTCGACACCCTGAACGAATACTCGGCGCAGTTTGCGGCCCTCGGCCTGAGCGCCGACCAGTTCATGGGCTCCCTCGTGGAAGGCGCTGACGCCGGCCTGTTCAGCATCGACAAAGTGGCCGACGCCGTCAAGGAGTTCAACATCAGAGCGAAAGACGGCAGCGACAGCAGCGCCGAAGCCTTCAAGGGCCTCGGCCTCAACTCCGACAAAATGTTCGCGGCCTTTGCAGCCGGCGGCGAGACCGCGCAGGCTGCATTTTTCGACACCGTCGAGGCTCTGAACAAGCTCGAGGATCCTCTCAAGCGCAACGAGATCGGCGTCGCACTGTTTGGCTCACAGTTCGAGGATCTGGAGGCGGGCATCCTGCCCGTGCTCGGAGACATCGAGACCGCAGCCTATGACGGCGCCGCCGCACTCCAGCAGATCAACGACGTCAAGTACAACGACCTCGGCTCTGCCTTCGAGGCGGTCAAGAGGTCGGCCGAAGTGGCTCTGCTGCCTATGGCGTCGATGATCGCCAACACGCTGACATCGCTGGCCCCGATCCTGACCGACACCTTCGAGGAAATCAGCCCGGTCATCACCGACACGCTCAACGCTTGTATGCCGTTTGTGCAGGACTTCCTCGTCGGCATGGGCGACACCCTGAAGGAGGTCATGCCGATGGTCACGGAGCTGGCTGCGGGCATCCTGCCACTACTGGCTCAGCTCGTGGGCTCGTTCCTGCCGCCTCTGCTCGACCTCGCACAGCAGCTACTCCCGCCGCTCATGCAGATCGTTCAGGCTATTCTACCGCCGATCGCCAGCATCCTTGCCACCGTGCTCCCGATGCTGACGCAGATCATCTCGACTGTGCTGCCTGTGCTGGCGAACCTGATCGCCGCGCTGCTGCCGGTCATCACCCCGCTGCTGGAAGTGGCCCTGCAAATCGTCAACAGCGTCATCATGCCGCTGCTGCCTCCGCTGATGCAACTGATCGAGGCCCTGCTGCCCCCGGTCGTGAGCCTGCTCAATGCGATCATGCCGCTCCTCTCGCCCCTGCTGGCTATTCTGGAGCCCATCGCAAACGTGCTCGGCACGATCGTTGGCTGGGTATCGAAGATTGTCAGCTTCGGCTCCGGCGTCATCAGCAAGATCGCGGGCCTGTTTGGAGGTGGAGGCGGCGGCAGCGCCGACGTCTCCGGCTATGCGACCGGCGGCTTCACGAGTGGCCCGTCCATCGCGGGCGAGGATCCGCGCTATCCGACCGAGGCGGTCATCAGCTTCAACCCTGCGTACCGCTCGCAAAACCTGTCCTACTGGGCCGAGGCTGGCCGGATGCTGGGCGCATCCAGCGAGGCTGACTACGAGCCCATCAGCAGCGGATCGGGCACGGCTGTGGTCTATGACCTGAGCGGCCTGTCCTTCTCGCCACAGATCAAGGTCGAGGGCGACACCGACGAGGACGCCCTGATCCGAAAGCTCCGCGACCTCGAGCCGGAGTTCATCGACTTCATCCTCGAGGCACTCAGCAGAAGGGAGGGCGGCGCCTATGTCACAGCAGACAGTCGGCTTTATTGATTATGTGGCGCAGGGCGGCGACACCTTCGACAGCATCGCGCTCGTCGCCTATAACGAGGAGCGCATGGCAAGCGTCATCATCGAGGCCAACCCCGACCTCAGCGACGTGCTGATCTTCGAGGGCGGCGAGGCTGTGCGGATCCCGATCGTCGAGACCGTGGAGACGCCGGAGACCCTGCCGCCGTGGAGGAGGTGACGCCGTGAAGATCCTATACGAAGGCGTCGACATCTACCCGGACATCAGCGTCCACCGCTGCTATCACGATATGTACGCCGAAAAGCAGAGCGACGAGCTGCTGCTCAAGCTCAACGACACCCGCGAGCTGTGGGACTCGTGGAACCCCAAGAAGGGCGACACCATCGCCATCGAGGACGGCGCTGCCAAGACGGGCAAAATGTTCGTCGAGAGCGTCGTCCCCGAGTCCGGCATCATCACCCTGCGGGCCTATTCCGTCCCGCAGTCTGCGAAGGATAAGCGGAGCAAATCGTGGGAAAAGGTCAAGTTCCTGCAACTGGCTCAAGAGATCGCCGGCCGCCACGGCCTGACGCTCGAGACCTACGGGATCACCGACCAGACCTACGACTACGTCGAGCAGAACAACCTCGCAGACTTCGCATTTTTTCAAAACCGCTGCACCCTCGAGGGCGCGGCGTTTCTGGTGTATGACGGCAAGTTGGTCGTCTACGACGAGGCGTACATGGAAAGCCAGCAGGCCGTCGACACCATCACCATCACCCCGGCCAATGACTTCGAGTACCGCGACGAGGGCACCAACGCCTACGGCTCGGCCGAAGCCGTCAACGGCGGTCTGACCGGCACCTTCGCAGCCCCGAACGGCGGCGACAAGGTGCTGCGCCGGATCCTACCCTTCCGCATGACTGACCAGAGCGAGGCCGACCGCTTCGCCAAGGGCCTCCTCCGGGACGCCAACAAAAACGCGACCGTCGGCACCCTCTGGACGGGCTCGCTGCTGCGAGACTATGCGGCGGGCTCTGTGGTCACGCTGGCGACCGAGGGCGTTAAGTCGTGGGACGGCACGGCCTTCATCAGCCGGATCCGGCACGACTACGTCAAGACGCGGAGCAAGCTATACCTCCGCAAGCCACTGGAGGGATATTGATGAACAGCAACAACCAAATGATCCAGAAGGGCAAGATCTCCAGCGTGGAGGGAAAGACCGACAGGAACGGCGACAAAACCACGGCCAGAGTGCTCCCGAGCACCGCCGACAGCATGGTCACACGGCCGCTGACGATCCCGTGGTATCTGCGCGGAGAGATGGGAAACCTGACCCCCGGCACAGAAGTCGCCTATGCTATGTTCGAGGACGGCACCGGCATCATCCTCTCCCGCATGGACGGAGAGTGGGACGGTATCGTCCCGGGCGACATCACCGTCAAGAAGGGCGCGCTCACGATGCAGGACAAGGGCATCAGCGTCCCGTCGGCAGACGTGACCGCCACGGGCATCAGCCTGACCGGCCACACCCACACCGACAGCATGGGAGGCGGCACTTCTGGCCCGCAGTAAGGAGGGATAGACATGGCCGTCATGGCATCATGGAACGGCAAGACGTGGGGCGTCTCCAGCCAGAGGATCGCCGCCCTGAATGGCGTCTCCTCCAGCGTCGAGCTCGACACGGAAAACAGCGACGACAAGGCCGGATCCCCGGCCACCAAGACCAAGGCGCTCAAGCTGCAAAGCATGAGCTTCGACTTCGATCTGGCGTCTGCCGTGGGCGGCGACGCCCGGGGAGAGTTCGAGTCGTGGACGTCGCTGGTCGGGCAGTACGCCCCCTTCTATCTGGCCGGCCGGCGCTTCGGCCCGGCCAATCTTCAGCTCACCGGCGTCAGCCTCTCAGACACCACACTCGACAACTTCGGCCGGATCCTGAAGGGCAAGATCACGATCAACCTGACGGAATACGCCGAGGAGGCCAGCAGCAAGAAGGCCGGCGCAGGCGGCTCGGGCAAAAGCTCGTCCGCGGCCGGCGTCTCGTCCTCTGGCGGCGTCGGCCGGCGTCTGAGCGCCGTCACCGTCGGAGCATCCAGCAGCGACAAGGCTGCGAAGAAACCCAACAACGCACAGCTCAAGTAAAGCGAGGTGATCCCATGAAAGCATCCGGCAACGGAGCGCCCGAGATCTGTGTGCAGAACCTCCTCAAGACCATCCGCGGGGAGGTGCCCTATGAGCGCATCAAGGGGATCGACCGCACGCTGATCGACAAGCCGAGCGAAACCGCTGCGACCGATCTGGCCGCCGACGTGGAGTTCCTCGTGGAAACCTACGAGCCCCGCGTGCAGCTCAGTGACTCCGACCTGAAGGCTCTGACCGCTCAGGCCGGCGACTTCGAGCTGCGGTCCAGCATCGACAACATCACATGAAGGAGGTGAACAGCGTGAGCGACGCGACAAACACCTACGGCGAGGACATCAAACTCACCACGACAGACGCGAGCACCCTATACAAGACCATCATCACCGAGCTCGAAAAGGGCGCCGGCGAGCCGCTCTACCCGGGCGACGAGCGCCGGATCTTCGGCGAGGCTCTCGTGCCCGTGTTCGTTGCCCTCTACAACAGCCTCAACGACGTCGGCCGGCAGACGCTCCTCCGCTATGCGAGGGGCGAGGTGCTGGACGCCATCGGCGAGCGACAGGACGTGAAACGACTGGAAGGCACACCGGCCAAGACGACCATGCGCTTCTCTGTCTCCACGCCGCAGGAGAAAAACATCATCATTCCGAAGTGGACGAAGGTGACGCCGGACAGCGAAAACTATTTTGCAACCGACGAGATCGCTGTGCTGCAAGCTGGCGCCTACTCTGTGGAGGTGCCGACCTCGGCCGTGAGCAACGGCACGAAGTTCAACGGCTACGCAGCCGGCACGATCGCCACCCTCGTCGACCTGATCCCCTACATCGAGTCCGTCACCAATCTGGCCGAAACGGCCGGAGGCGATGACGGCGAGCCCTACACCACCGAGGGCGACAACCGCCTCCGCGAGCGGATCCGTCTGGCGCCCGCCAAGAGATCCACCGCGGGCCCTGAACAGGCTTACATCTACTGGGTAATGACGGCCGACAGCTCCATCGTGGACGCAAAGGCCGTCAGCGAGAAGGAAACCGTCAGCGAGACCCTCACGGTCTACGACGGCAAAGCCTTCAAGGGCGGCGGCACACTTCTGACCGACAGCCTCGTCGTGAAGGCCCACGGGCAAAGCACGGCGGCGGCCAAGGACACGGACTACACCGTCGACTACACCGACGGCCTGCTGACCATCACGCTCAAGGGCAGCCTCTCGGCCGCCGAGAGCATCGACATCATCATCACCCGCACGCTGGAGGGCTGCGTCAAGATCGTGCCCCTGCTGGAAGGCGGCGGGATCCCCGACGCTGCCATGCTGGCGAAGGTGCTGGACGTGGTCAACGCCAAGGACATCCGGCCGCTCACTGACAAGGTGAGCGCCGTGCCCCCGGAGGTCGAGACCTACGACATCGAGATCGTGTACTACACCACGCCGGAGAGTGAGGCCGAGGTGATCGCCAACGTCGAAGGCACCGGCGGCGCGATCGACCGCTACAACGAGTGGCAAGTCGCAGCCCTCGGCCGGGACATCAACCCCGACCAGCTCCGCAAGCGGATCCTCTCGCCTTCGTGGGGCGAGAACCTGACCGGCGCCTTCCGCGTGGACGTCGTCAAGCCGACCTACAAGGCCCTCGACGACACGCAAGTCGCCAAATTCAGCGGCCACCTGACTGTCAGCCACAAGGTCGAGAGCGAGGTGGTGTAAATGCGGCTCAATGAGACCGAGATGGTCAAACTGCTGCCTGCGTGGATGCAGGAGGACGGCAGCGACAAGGGCATCGCCACCGGCTGCGACATTATCAGCCGCGACGCCTATGCACGCCTGAAGCTCCTGAGCAGGTGGGACAAGATCGACCAGCTCAGCGACGCAGAGCTCGACGAAATGGCGTGGGAGCTGAACATCCAGTGGTATGACAGCACCGCGCCCATCGCAGCCAAGCGGGCCGTCATCCGCAACAGCGACCGCGTCTACGCAAAACTCGGCACCCCCTACGCCGTGGAGCAGATCGTGGCCGACTACTTCGGCACCGGCGAGGTCAGGGAGTGGTATCAGTACGGCGGGCAGCCGCATCACTTCAAGGTGCTGAGTGACAACCCGAGCCTCGTCAACAGCAACCTCGACCTGTTCCTGAAGCTGCTGCGGACGGTCAAGCGCCGCAGCTCGTGGCTCGACGCGATCCTGATCTGCCTGACTGGCGAAATGTTCCTCTATTCTGGCATGGCCGTCAGGGATCACACCCAAGAGGTGCACGTCATGGGCAGCGACGAGATCCACATCTACCACGCGGCCGTCGTCCACGACAACAACCGCGAGACCGTCAGCATCGGCACCGACGCGGCGGTCATCTCAGACTAAGGAAAGGAGATAGACATGGCTGCATTTATCAACAACGACATCACCACCGCCGGCCTGATCGTTCTGGCGAAGGGCGTGGCCGGCCAGAAGATCAACTACACCAAGATCGTCCTCGGCGATGGCTACCTCGAGGAGGGCCAGACGCCCCGCACCCTCACCGGCGTGGTCAGCCCGAAGGCGACCGTCGACATCACGAAGCTGAAGATCAACGGCGACGGCACCGTGGCCGTCGGCGGCATCTTCACCAACGGCGACGAGACCGAGGGCTTCTACTACCGCGAGCTCGGCCTTTATGCCGAAGATCCCGATCCCGAGGTCGGCGAGGTGCTGTACTGCTACGGCAACTGCGGCGATCTGGCCGAGTGGATCCCGCCCTCCGGCGGCGCCACCATCGTCGAGAAAACCATCGACATCGTCACCGCGATCGGCACGGCCACCAACGTGACCGCCTACATCCCCGCCGACGCCTACGCCACCAAAGAGGACTACGAGACCTACAAGGCCATCGCCCTCGGCGCACAGGCTACGGCAGAGGAGGCTCTGGCACTCGCCCGGCAGGCCATCGCAATCGCGCAGGCTGCCGAGGCGTCGGTGAATGACCTGAGCAACGCGGTCGGCCAGAACACCAGCAAGATCGCAACGCTGTGGGACGCCGTTTTCAGCGAGATCACGACCAACCCCTTCCAGATCACGTTTGCAGACCTGACGGGCATCACCCTGACGGCCGGCATCTGGAACAGCGGACTCCAGCGCCTCGAGTGCTAAACTACCGGCCAAAGGCCAGAAAGGAGGCCGCCCATGTATAGAGGCACCACACCAACCATCACCATCAACTGTGACATCGACGTCAGCGAGTTCGTGACCATGTGGGTAACATTCCGCACGCAGCAGCTCGCCACCTATGCCCCGCCGAAGCAGGTGGAAGTCACCAAGCACCTCGGGGACGAGGGCGTCGACGCGACCGACAAGGTCGTCACCGTCAGTCTGACGCAAGCCGACACGCTGCTGCTCGGCTCTCTGTCTCCCGACGAGGATCAACAGGTGGAGGTGCAGATCCGCGGCAGGACGGAGGACGGGCGCGCGTTTGCGAGCAACATTATGACCGCCCCGCTCAGCCGGATCCTGAAGGACGGCGTCATCTAAGTGAGCGTCGACTTCAATGCCTCGTTCTCTGGCAGCGCGGAGACCTTCGGGGCGAAGATGACCGAGACGCCTGCCTCCATGACCGCCTCCATGAAGGAGACGGGCGGCGGCAGCGCCTCAAACTACGAAGCCCTGCGCAACAAGCCCAAGATCAACGGGCACGAGCTGATCGGCGACATGACGCCGGCGCAGCTCGGCATCACGAACGACAGGCACCACACCCACAAGCAGGCGCAGGCAGCGAAGGTGTGGACAGTCGCCCACAACCTCGGAAAGCGGCCCGCCGTCACGGTCGTCGACAGCGCCGGCACTGTGGTCATCGGGGAGGTCGACTACCTCGACGACAACACCGTGCGCCTGACCTTCTGCGCGGCCTTTTCCGGGACTGCATACTTCAACTAAGGAGGTAAACCCGTGAAAATCCTGACAAATCTGGATCTCTCGCAGAATGAGATCCAAAACGCCATCATGCAGCCGCTCGCTGCACCTCCGGCCAACCCGAAGCTCGGCCAGATCTATTTCAACAGCATCGACCTGACGCTGTACCTGTGGACAGGCGAGAAATGGATCCCCGTGCCGACTAAGCTCTCGCAGCTCGAGAACGACAGCAAGTTCATCACGGCCAAGGACGTCCCCGAGGGCGCAGCCGCATCCACGACCACGCCGAAGATGAACGGCACCGCTGCCGTTGGCTCCGAGACAGCGTTCGCACGCGGCGACCACGTCCATCCCAAGGACACCAGCAAGCTGAACACGGACGGCGACGGCTCCAACGTGACCGTCGCCTTCGAGGCAGCAGCCAAGCGTGAGGCACCCGTCTCCGGCGAGAAACTGAGCGTCCTGCTCGGCAAGGTGCTGAAGTTCTTCAGCGACCTCAAGACCGTGGCCTTCTCCGGCAGCTATAAGGATCTGAGCGACAAGCCGACGATCCCGTCCGCTGCCGCTGACGTCGGCGCGATCCCCGCAACGGAAAAGGGCGCAGCCGGCGGCGTGGCCGAGCTGGACAGCGGCGGCAAGGTGCCGGCCAACCAGCTCCCGAGCTATGTGGACGACGTCGTCGACGCCTACATCCGCACCGGCGCCACGGCCCTCGGTGCCGACTGGCTGAGTAAAACCTCCGGCGGCGCCGCCCTGACACCTGAGTCCGACAAGATCTACGTCATCCTGAGCGAAGGCGAGTACCAGAACAAGACGTACCGCTGGAGCGGGACGACCTACGCCGTCATCGGCAACGACCTCGCCATCGGCGAGACTGCGAGCACCGCCTACCGCGGCGACCGCGGCAAGACGGCATACGACCACAGCCAGAGCGCCCACGCTCCCGCCGACGCCGAGAAGAACGTCCAGAGCGACTGGAACGAGACGGACGGCAATAGTGATGCCTTCATCAAGAACAAGCCTGCGATCCCGAAGGCCGTCACCAAGACCGTCCAGACCCTCAGTGACGCGGCGAGCAAGAGCTTCACCGTCACCGGCTACATCCTCAGCGTGATCCTGATCGACAGCGCCACCAAGGAGCAGGTCATCGGCGACGTCTCTTTCGAGAACGCCACGGCCTCGGCCAACGGCAAAGTCACGGTCACGCTCGCGGCCGCGCCCTCCAACCCGATCCTCGTCATCATCACAAGCATCGCACTGTAAGGAGGCCGGCCTATGAAACACTACGGAGCAGTCGACAACCCGAAGGACATCACGACGAAGGAGTATGTCGACGCGGCTGACAACGCTCTGAAGGTGAAGGTCGACGCCCTGTGGGACTTCGTTTGCACGGACATCACGAGCAACCCCTTCCAGATCACATTCGACGATCTGGAGGGGCTGACCGTGAGATCCGGCATCTGGAACACAGGGCAGCGGAGGCTCGAGTGCTGATGGGAAACTGCTACAACTACACCCCGATCCCACCAGCCGAAGCCTCCTGCATCATCGCGCACCTGTTCGTCGAGCTGGCCCTGCCCTGCTCCTGCTGCAAGCGGGAGGACGGCGTCATCGTCATTCAGGGCAAGACCTACGACGGCAGCAACGCCCGCGTCACAATCAAAGGCGAGGAGGTGAGATACTACGGCAAGCAACGGACACTCGCGGCCATACGAGCGGGCCAATGTAGGCCGCCCGCCCTTCGGCCGTGACAAACTGCCCGAGATGCAGGTCATTACGGACGCCAAGGAGCTCGAGAAACACACCTACATCAAGACCAGAAACCCGGCCGTTTTCCCGAAGAAGGAGCGGCTCGGTCTGGCGCAGAGGATGATGAACGAGGCCAGCGACCTCGTCGCCGATCTGATGGAGGCCAACGATCTGCTCCTGACGGATCCCGAGGAGCGTGAGCTCAGGTATCGCGCGCAGCGGTCGGCGCTTCGCAACTGCCGAAAGCTGATCCACCACATCGAGCTCGCGCATGAGATCCTCAGCGGCTTCGGCGATGACGCCTTTGCATACTGGGCGAAGATGGCGGCCGGCGTGAAGAACCAGACCGCCAAATGGTACAAAACGGATAAAGAGAGGGCTGCCAAGCTGGACGCGCAGAAGCGTCACCAGTGAGGCGGCCCTCGGGGTATGCCTTGTTTTTTCGTGCCGGCTCGGCCAACAACGCCCGCAACGTCAACACCGATGGCACTCTGAACAGGAACAACGCCTACAACGGCAACAACGGCCTGCGCCCCGCTTCGATGGAACGCCCGACTTATTAACCGCCCGGAAACGGGAGGCGAACACTGTGCCCCATCATCCAAGGAAGGCATATCCCTCCCGCAGCCGCGGCCGTCTGACCGGCCCGGTCATGGGTAAACACAAGACCGCCGATGCTCCCGGCGGCGCACGCAAAGCGTGGCCGGAGCTATACACGGCGGGGAGACTTTTCAATGGAGAATATCGTAAACAGCACCATCGCGCTCTACAAAGCATACCGCAAAACCCGCTGCGGAAAGCGCGACAACCCGACCGCCATGCGCTACCGCATGGCGGCCATCGAGCGCACCGTCGCCCTCTCTGAGAGGCTCCAGCGGCGCGACTATTCCTTCGGGCCCTACTACCCCTTCAAGGTGTACGAGCCCAAGGAGCGGCTCGTCCTCGCCATCGACTTCGAGGGCAAAGTCGTCCAGCACTCGCTCTGCGACAACGTCCTCGAGCCGGCGTTCTCCCGGCGCTTCATCCGGGACAACTACGCCGGCCAGATCGGCAAAGGCACCCACGACGGCCTCGACCGTCTGGCTGCGGCCATGCGCCACTATTTCTTCAGCCGAAAGGCAGCAGACGAAGCAGCCCGCAAGGCTGCCGGCCTGCCGCCCCGGCCGATGAACGAGTGGGACTACGCCGACGGCTGGGTACTGAAGGGCGATTTTTCAAAGTTCTTTTACACCCTGCTCCATTCCTACTGTTACGAAACGGCCCGCCGGGCCCTGAAGTGGCTGAAGGATCCCGAGCTGATCGACTTCGCTGAGTGGCTGCTGTGGCTCATAATCGACAGCACGCCAGACCCCGGCATCCCGATCGGCAACCAGTCGAGCCAACTGCTCGCGCTGCTCTATCTGGACGCCTTCGACCACTGGCTGAGGGATGACCGCGGCCTCGTATATGGCAGGTACATGGACGACTTCTACATCATCCACAGCGACAAGCTGCTGCTCCGGCAGATACTCAAGGAGATCGAGGCGTACATCAAGCCGCTCGGCCTTCGGCTGAACGGCAAGACGCAGATCCTCCCGCTGAAGAACGGCATCGACTTCCTCGGTTTTCACACCTACCTCACGCAGACCGGCAAGGTCGTGAGGAAAGTGCGAGCCAAGAGCATCGACAACATGAAGCGCAAGATCCGCAAGTTCCGCGGGCTGGTGGACTCCGGCAAGATGACACTCGACAGCGTCGTGCAATCCTACGCGAGCTGGACGGGCCACATCTCACACGGCAACACCTACCACCTGCGGCAGAACATGGACGCCTATTTCTTCAGCTATTTCCCGGAGCTCAAACCATCACCGAAAGGAGACACAACTCATGGCCCAAAAACTGAGCAACCTCGCAAACAAGTCGAAGGTCAAGTTCGGCAGCCTGTACGGCAGCCCGATCGTCTGGATCGTGGCCGATAAGAACCACGCAGGCTACCCCTCCAACAGCGTCACGCTCGTGACCAACCAGATCATCAAGATGCTGTGCTTCGACGCGACAGAACCGAGTAACGGCAACAGCGACCGCCGCGGCTACGGCAACAACCGCTACATCTACTCGAACCTGCGCCAGTGGCTCAACAGCCCCGCGGCTGCCGGCCAGTGGTACACCGCACAGCACTCCGCAGACCAGACGCCGGACTCCTCCCACGTCTGGAACGGCGTCAACCCGTACAGTGGCCTCGCCGGTTTTCTGAACGCCTTCACCGCCAACGAGCGGGCAGCTCTGCTGAATACCACCATCACGGTCGGCAAGAGCTCCACAGACGGCGGCGGTACGGAGACCTGCACGGACAAGATCTTCCCCCTGTCCTGCACTGAGGTCGGCCTGAGCGGCGACCACGTCTGCGGCAGCAAGCTGGCGATCTTCAGCGACAACAGCAGCCGCATCGCCACCGTGACGGCCTCCTGCGTCGCCAATTCCAACTATTCCAGCAACCCGGGCTCTGGTGCCGCGTGGTACTACTGGCTGCGGGACGCCTATGCCGGCTCGGCCAGCTACGCCCGCGGCGTCGACTCCGATGGCACTCTGGTCGGGGACGTCGCCTACGGCGGCCGCAGCGGCCTGCGCCCCGCTTGTAATCTGTCCTCTGATCTCCTGATCTCCGACTCCGTCGACTCGGATGGATGCTATACAGTGATCTACAATCAGGCGCCCACAGCGCCGTCGTCCATCACTGTCCCGAGCGAAGTGCTCGGCGGCGAGAACCTGAGCATCTCGTGGGCGGCCTCCACCGACCCCGACGGCAACCTCTCCGGCTACGTTCTGGAGCGCAAGGTCGGGAGCGGCACATGGGCGCAGGCCTACAAAGGATCCGCGCGCACCTACACCGACACCATCACCTACGGATGGACGAGCGTGCAGTATCGCGTCAAGGCATACGACGCCGCCGGCGCGGAGAGTGCGTACACCACCAGCGCCACCCGCACCGTCACCAATAACCGACCGCCCGTCATCAGCGGCACGGACGGCGCCCTCGGCAGCTTCAGCACGGCGGTCCCATCCTACGAGTACACCGTCACCGACGCCGACGGCCATCAGGTCGACGTCGTGGAGATGCTGGACGGCGTCACGCTGCGCAGCTACACCGTGACCCTCGGCCAGACCAACACGCTGACGATCGGCTCCGAGGCGTGGCTGAAGGTCGTGAACGGCAGCCACATCCTGAAGATCGTGGCGACCGACGCCAAGGACGCCAGCGTCACCCGCACGCTGACCTTCACCAAGGCCGTCACGTCCGTCGAGTTCGAGCAGACCCTCGCTATGGAGGCCGACGCCATGCCGACCAAGGCCCTCGTCAACATTCAGGGCAATTTCCCGGCCGGCTGCACGCTTCAGGTCTGGATCTGCAACAACGGCAACGACGCGAGCCCGACGTGGGAGGACATCACGCAGAAGGCCCGCACCGGCCAGAAGCACTATTTCACCAACCAGACCAAGACGGCCGCAGCGTGGGGCGTCAAGGTCAAGGCCAAGCTGCTCCGCGGCTCCGCTACGGAGACCTGCTACATCCAGTCGATCGGAGGTAACTTTGCATGATTAAACACAGAGCCGACAGCATCCAAAAGCTGAACGACGAACAGGCCGCAGAGGCCAAGAAGGACAAAACCATCGCCGAGCAGGCTGACACCATCGAGCTGCTGAAGGGCTGCATCATGGAGCTGGCCGACGTGGTCTACGGCGACGGAGGGGAGGTAACAGCATGAGCAAGATCGTCGAGCTGTACGTCAGGGAGCTGACCCGCGAAGGCTCCACCATGACCATCAACGACGTCCCGAAGAAGCTGCGCAAGCAGGTCGAGGACGCCATCTCTGCCATCGAGGCAGCCGCAAACGCCGGCACCGCGAAGGAAGGGGCGAGCGAATGATCGCCCGGGCCATCGCGTGGCTATTATTAAAAATTGCAGGAAAGGAGGAGCGTGAAATGCTGGTACGTCTGTATGCAGGCGAGATCATCATGGGCCGCATCACCGAGGACAACGTCCCCGCGAAGCTGAAGGCCCGCGTGCACAAGTATCTCGTCGACATGGGCTACTTCGACGACGTCGAGGAATAAGCCCAACAACAAGGAGGGCCGCGTCCTGCGGCCCTCCGGCTTTTATGAGGTGACACAATGATCGAAATCAACATCGGCGCGCTCGTCGTCCTTTTGGGGATCCCGACGGCCGCGACCGGCTTCTGCTTCTGGATGCTCGAGCACAGGATCCAGAAGCGCGAGAAGCAAAAGGAGGCCGAGGAGGCCAAACGGCAGAAAGAGGCAGCGGCCCGAGAGCGTGCCCGTGAAGATCTCCAGATCATCACCATTCAGGGCACGTCGGCAGCCATCGCCCTCGGCGAGGCGACGGCCCGGGCCGTGCAGCGCATCCCTGACGCGCATTGTAACGGGGATATGCACGCGGCCCTCGACTACGCTGCCAAAATCAAACACGCGCAGAAGGACTTCCTCACCAGTCAGGGGATCCACGCGATCATCGACTAAGGAGGTGAGCAGCATGGCCGCAAAGAAGCGCCGGCGCAAGCGTAAAAAGAAAATCGAGGTGAGCAAAAAGCTCGCATACTGGGCGGCCAGCGTGGCAACGCTCAGCGCAGCCAGCTCTCTGCTGCTCTCTGCCTTCGGGCGCGACCCGGTCGGTGAGCTGACCGGCACAATCTTCACCGCCTGCGTCGGCTATCTAATCACATACGCCGGCAAGAGCCTCGGCGAGAAAATCAGCCGAAACCGCCACGGGCTCGACGCCGACGGCAACCCGCTCCCGGATCCGTCCGGGGACACTCTCAACAATGAGGAGGCAAAAGGATGAACACCATCGACATCACCCCTATCGTCAACGCAGCCCTCGCCCTGATCGGCGCCGGCGTCAGCGTTTTCCTGATCCCGTGGCTGAAGAAGCAGACCACCGAGGCACAGCGCAAGGAGCTGACCGCGTGGGTAAAGATCGGCGTCGCTGCCGCTGAGCAGCTCTACGTCGGACAGGGCCGCGGCGAGGAGAAGAAGCAGTACGTCCTCGACTTCCTGAAGCAGAAGGGCTTCAAGGTCGACGAGGAAAGCGTCGTCAACGCGATCGAGGCAATCGTCAAGCAGCTCAACACTGAGGGCCTGACCATCGAATAACGGAGAGGGCGGGCTCCGGCCCGCCCTTTTTCTTTTTGCAAAGGAGGCAAACCCATGAAAAACCAGAACACCGACGACATCAAGCTGAAGCCCGGCGAGACCATCACAGACGAGACTCTCGACGAGCTGACCGGCGGGAAAGGAGACGACGACAATGAGTAACAGCCCTCTGGTGGTCTACACCAAGCTCAGCCCGAACCACTCGGGCAAGCGCACCAAGAAGATCGACACCATCACGATCCACTGTATGGCCGGCAACTGCTCCGTCGAGACCTGCGGCAACCTGTTCGCCAGCTCTGCGCGGCAGGCGTCCAGCAACTACGGCATCGGCACCGACGGCCGGATCGCCCTGTACGTCGACGAGGCAAACCGCTCGTGGTGCACCTCGTCCAACGCCAACGACCAGCGGGCCGTCACCATCGAAGTCGCCAACAACGGCGGCGCGCCTGACTGGCCCGTCTCCGCGAAGGCATACGCCGCGCTGCTGGATCTCGTGACCGACATCTGCAAGCGCAACGGCATCAAGCGCCTCGTCTGGTCGACCAGAAAAAACGACCGCGTGAACCACCTGAACGGCTGCAACATGACCGTGCACAGGGACTACGCGAATAAGAGCTGCCCGGGCGACTACCTCTACAACCGCCACGGCCAGATCGCGGCCGAGGTCAACAAGCGCCTCGGCATCACGGACGCAGGCGGCAGCACCGGCGGCCAGACCTCCGGCAACACAGAGACCGGCCTGAAGGTCGGCGACGTGGTCGACTTCAAGGGCACGCAGCACTACACCAGCGCGGCGGCCAAGGACGCCAAGATCTGCAAGCCCGGCAAGGCCACCATCACGGCCGTCGCGGCCGGCAAGGCGCACCCGTACCACCTGAAGGCGGTCAGCGGCGGCGGCTCCACCGTTTACGGCTGGGTAAACGCTGCGGACATCTCGACCGGCAGCACAGGCACGGCCACGAGCTACCGCGTGCGGACGACGGCCGACGTGCTGAACATCCGCAAGGGCCCCGGCACCAACTACGGCGTCGCCGGCCAGATCAAGGGCAAGGGCATCTACACCATCGTCGCCGAAGCCGCAGGCCCCGGCGCGACCAAGTGGGGCAAGCTCAAGAGCGGCGCGGGCTGGATCTCTCTGGACTACGTCACGAAACTCTAAAACCGCATAGAAAAGCAGAAACCCGCCCGGAGATCCCGGGCGGGCTTTTTCTGTTATGTGGGGCTTTACTCCTCAGCGTCAGGATCCGGCGTTTCACCGGCAGCGGCGAGCTCGGCCTCTGTGGGCTGGAACCGCAGCACACGGCCCTCGGAGTCATAGAAACCGCCGAGCAGGATGGTGAAAATATCGACCAGCCAGCCGATCCCGCAGGCCCCGGCCGTCAGCAGCCAGATGACGCCTGTGCCGGTTTTCCCGACATAGAACCGATGGACACCGAAGAAGCCGAGGAAGATGCACAGCAGCAGCGCCACCGTCTTGCTTTTCGGCGACGTCGGCCGCTGCGCTGCGGGGATGCTGACCGCGCCCTGCTGCGCGCCGGACTTCCCGCCGGAGCTCGTCGTATATGACAGACCCGTCCCGGGGATCCCGACGGTCGTGTGGCTTTTCCCCGTCGTGCTGACCGTGTGCTTCAGGCCCTTCGGGCCGAAGCTGATGCTCGCGCTCTTTTTGTTCAGGTTTACCCGGACACCCGGGGCCACCTTAAAGCTGCGTCTAAACCTTGTACCCATGCTTTTCCCTCCTATGTGCGCTTTTTAGCGTTTAGTCATCTTTGGCATAATATTACCACGCCAAAACTGGTAAAGTCAATATTGCATAGTCATCTTTAGCATAAAGGGAGGCGAGGGCTGCGAAAATATACAAACCAGACGGCAGGTGCAACATCTCCGGGGAGAGAGTCAGGGAGGAGCGGCTGCGGGCAAACCTGTCACAGGAACAGCTCGCCTACAAGCTCCAGATCATCGGGCTGGACGTCACGCAGAAGGTCATCAGCCGGATCGAAAACGGCAGCAGAGTCGTCGCTGACTACGAGCTGGACTATCTGGCGACCGCTCTCGGCACCACCATCAACCACCTGCTCGGGAAAGAATGAGAAAACCGCACGGCAGCGACGCCGTGCGGCTTTTTTTGTGGAAAAACGCGGGAAAATGTTGAAAATCTGCCGAATTATGCTTGACATTATAGAGCAAATGCTCTATAATATAATCACAGGCAAGGGATAGCCGAGTACAGAAAGAAAGGAGAGCAAAACCGCGGAAAGGAGGCAAAGCCGTGGATGCTGAGCAGATGAAAAAACTGCTCGAGCTGCTGGAACAGGCTCTAAAGTGTGAACAGGTTGCCACCATTACGATCACAATAAAGCCGAACCAAAAGCCCAAGCAGTAAGGTCGAAGGACGGCGGGAAAAATCCCGCCCGCCGTTCCTTTTCATTATAACCACGAAACCACGGCAAAGTCAAGCGGGAGGAACAACATGGACATCTCGATCAAAGTGACCTACAAAAGCGAGGGGCTGCAAAAGCTCCGCAAGGCTGCCGGCCTGTCTCAGTCTCAGCTCGCCGATCTGGCCGGGATCAAGGTGCAGGTGCTCCAGCAGTACGAGCGCGGCGCCCGGGACATCAACGGCGCGAAGCTGCCGACGCTGCTGAAGATCTGCAACGCGCTGGAGTGCAGGCTGGCTGACATCATCACAGACGAGGAGACGCTCGAGCTCCTGAAAAAGTACGAGGAACACTGACACACAGAAGGGGCGGCCGGCGGGCCGCCCCTTTTCTTTTATCACGGAGGGGAACACAATGGGACAGCACTGGAGCCATCTGACGCCGACCAAGCGCATCCAGCTCGACGCCTTCATCCGCGCAGGAATGAAGCCGACAGACATCGCCAAAGAGCTCGGCGTCCATCATACGACCATCTACCGGGAGCTGAAGCGGTGCACCTATGAGCACCTCAACAGCGACTACACCACCGAGACCAGATACAACCCCGAAGGCGCACAGGCCCGCTATGAGGCCAACCTTCGCGCCAAAGGGCCGGAGCTGAAGATCGGCAACGACTACGAGCTGGCCGACTACCTGATCGCCAAGATCCGCGACGAGAAGTACAGCCCGGAGGCCGCGATCGGTGAGGCCGAGGTCAAGGGCTGGCCCTTCAAGACCCACATCTGCGCGAGCACCGCCTACAACTACATCCGCGGCGAGATCTTCGGCGACGAGCTGACCGTCTCCATGCTGCCGCAGCACGGCAAGCGCCACCAGCCGGAGCGCCCGGCCGGATCCATGCCCCGCAAGCCCGCCGGCCGGAGTATCGAGGATCGCCCTGAGCACATCAACGACCGCAGCACATTCGGTCACTGGGAGATGGACAGCGTCGAGAGCTGCCAAGGCGTCAGCAACACCTACATCGTGATGACCGAGCGCAAGACCCGCCGCGAGATCATCATCCCCTCGCCGGATAAGACGAGCGCCAGCGTCGTCGCTGCCCTCGACACCCTCGAGAAGAAAGTCGGCTCCAAAGTGTTCCCGCTGATCTTCCAGTCGATCACCTGCGACAATGGCTGCGAGTTTGCCGACGCCGCCGGGATCGAGCGCAGCATCACCGGCCGAGGCCCTCGCACCGAGGTCTACTACTGCCACCCGTACCGGCCGAGCGAGCGCGGATCCAATGAGAACCAGAACGGCCTCATACGTCGGCACCTGCCGAAGGGCACCGACCTGAGCGCGATCTCCTACGAGGAGACCAAGCGGATCGAGGACTGGCTGAACAACTACCCCCGCAAAATGTTCGGTTATCTGTGCTCCGAGCAGCTTTTCCGGGAAGAAATCGCCCTCATTCTGGCCTCATAAAAAATATTTTTGCTTTTTTGTGCATTTACTCTTGACAAATGGCGTTTTTCTTGAGGAAAATGGAACGAACCCAGCCCCTCTCGTGAAAAGGCGTTTGGAGCGCTCCGCAAAGCGCGACAAACGCGAAATAAAAAATAATTTTTCCGCTGTTCCTGCGCAAAGCGAACGCGGAGCGCAGTTCAAATCGTCCGGCGGGGAGACGCAAGGCCTTACCCCCGTTCGATCTCCCCGTACAGCCACGCCAGCGCGTCCGAAAGACCGCCCAGCTCGTCGATGAGCTTTTCCTTTACGGCACGGCGTCCGTCCAGCACCGTGCCCATGTCCATGACCAGTTCCCCGGTGTGGAGCATCAGCTGGGTGTAGCGCTTTTCCGGCATGCCGCTGTGGGCGGCCACAAAGCCGGTGATGCGCTGCTGCATCTGCTCAAAGCAGTGCATGGTCTGCGGGACGCCTAAGATCAGCCCGGAGTGCCGCACCGGGTGCACCGTCATGGTGGCGGTGGGGACGATGAAGCTGTGCCGCGCGCTGACCGCCAGCGGGATGCCGATGGAGTGCCCGCCGCCCAGCACCAGCGTGGCGCTGGGCTTGGAGATGCTGGCGATCAGTTCTGCCAGCGCAAGGCCGGCCTCCACATCGCCGCCCACCGTGTTCAGCAGCACCAGCAGCCCCTCGATGCGGGGGTCCTCCTGCACCGCCACCAGCTGGGGGATGACGTGCTCGTACTTGGTGGTCTTTTGCCCCTGCGGCGCTTCGGTGTGCCCTTCGATCTGGCCGATGACGGTCAGGCAGTGGATGACATGACCGCCCCGGCTCAGGGTGACCGTGCCCAGATCCTCAATATCCTCTTTTTCCATCCGGTGCTGCTCTGCGGGGGTGTCTTTTGCCGTATCCATGCGCGTTCTCCTTCCGTAGCAGGGTCTTTGTGGGGTCAGTATCCCCCGGCTGCCGGGGAAGTATGCAGGAGAGCGAATACAAAAAACTTTGTGAATTTTTTGCTTTTTTACAAATAGGTATTTGACATTCGCCTTTCATGCTGTATACTTTAAATAATATAACAGGATAAAACGGAACATCTCTCTGCGCGCAAAGAAGCCCCTTGCATGGCGGCAGAAGCTGCAGCGCGTTGGGCAGAAAGGAGAATTTTGCTATGAACACCCCCCAGAAAGCATCGATCCCTGTGATCAAGCGTCTCCCCAAATATTACCGGTATCTGCGCTCCTTGCAGGCCGATGGCATTACCAGCATCTCCTCCCGGGAGCTGGCCTCTCAGATGGGCACCACCGCCTCGCAGGTGCGGCAGGACTTTAACTGCATCGGTGACGTGAACGGACGGCAGGGCATCGGCTACTCGGTGGAGAACCTGCTTTCCATTCTGGAAAGTCTGCTGTTCGGCAACGGCGACCGTCTGCCCACCATTCTGATCGGCTGCGGCCGCCTGGGCAAGGCTGTGAGCCGCTTTATCACCACCGACACCAACGGCTACAAGCTGATCGCGGCCTTTGACGTGGCCGAGAACGAGGTAGGCAAGGAGATCAGCGGTATCCGCATCCGGCACATTGACGAGCTGGAGGCCTTTTGCGAGGAAAACAAGCCCAAGGTGGCGGTGCTCTGTGTACCCCGTGATGGTGCACAGCAGGTCAGCGGACGGCTGGTGGATCTGGGCATCGAGGGCTTCTGGAACTTCTCCCACTATGACCTGTCGGTGTCGTACCCCAATGTGGTGGTGGAAAACGTCCATCTGGGCGACAGCCTGATGAGCTTGGGCTACCGTCTGCGCAATCAGGAGTGACGGCATGGCAAAATTGTATTTCCGCTACGGTGCCATGAACAGCGGCAAGAGCACGGCGCTGATGCAGGTGGCACACAACTACGAAGAGCAGGGCATGAAGGTGCTCATTTTGAAGCCGCAGGTGGATACTAAGGGCGGCGGAGAACTGGTGAGCCGTCTGGGCGTGCGCCGCAAGGCAGACCTGCTGATCCCGCCGGAGCTGGACGTGTTCGAAGCTGTGCAGGCGGCAAACGCTGCTTCCGGGCCGCTGGCCTGTGTGCTGTGCGACGAGAGCCAGTTCTTTACCCCGGAGCAGGCCGAGCAGCTGTTCATGATCACGGTAGATCTGAACATCCCGGTGATCTGCTACGGTCTGCGGGCAGATTTTTCCCTCAAGGGCTTCCCGGGTTCTACCCGTCTGCTGGAGCTGGCGCACACCATCGAGGAGATGAAGACCATCTGCACCTGCGGGCGCAAGGCCATCTGCAACTGCCGCAAGGTGAACGGACGGTTCGTCTTTGAGGGCGAGCAGGTAGCCATCGACCTTGAAAACGATGTGCAGTATGTCAGCATGTGCCCCCAGTGCTACTTCAAGGCACGGCGGGCGTTTTACGCTGCAAGGAAAAACTGAGATACTTTTATGTTGTATACAAGCCGCTGTACCGCGCCGGGTGCAGCGGCTTTTTTGCGTGATTTGCGGAAGGGGTTCCCCGCCAGAGTCTCCAACAGGCTGTATACAGACTGATATATCAATTTGTTGCATTTTGCGAGAGGAACTGATATATCAACCGGGCGGAATTCGCACGTTTTTTGCACTATTGATATATCAGTTCGGACCGGGCAGTTACTCGACGGAGGGGAGAGGGAATGGGAGAAGAAGAGAGCGACGGGGGACGGCAGAGCACAAAAAATTACAGGCGGAACGGTAAATGTAACAGGAATTATTGAGATTTTTCCTGTTCTGCCCTTGTTGCATCCCAGATTTTTATGCAAGTCATTGAAGTATACAAGTTGCACAGTTTTTCAGCGCAAGTTTATTCATTTCGGCAAGGACGTCGAATTGCACGCGAAAACAAGGGCAATATTTGTACGTTTTTATCCCGTATCACTGTAATTTGCATCTTTCTTTTTTCAGTGGCTTTTGTTATCATAATTGTATACAAGGGGGCATGTGCAGGCCCCCTACATGAAGATGTTTTCTATTAGGAGGAGAACAAAAATGAGCAAGGCAATTTCTCGTCGTAACTTCCTGATGGCTACCGGCGCTGTCGGTGCTGCAGGTCTGCTGGCTGCCTGCGGCAGCAAGCCCGCTGCTTCTTCCACCGCTTCTTCCGCTGCTTCTCAGGCCCCCGCTGCTTCCGCAGACGAGAGCCTGGCCCTGTCTGACGGCCCCGTCAACCTGAGCATCAGCTGGTGGGGCGGCGACAGCCGTCACGCTGCTTACCAGAGCGCTCTGGAGGCTTTCCAGGCTGAGCACTCCAACATCACCGTGGAGCCCACCTTCGCCGCATGGTCCGGCTGGGAAGAGAAGATGGCTGCTGCCTTCATCGCAGGCAACGCTCAGGATGTCTGCCAGGTGAACTGGAACTGGCTGTACAACTACTCTGCCGACGGCAGCAAGTTCGTGGATCTGAACACCACCTCCAAGTTCATCGACCTGACCCAGTGGGATTCCGCTGCTATGGACGCTTGCTATGTGGCCAACAGCCAGCAGTGCGTGCCCGTCTCCATGACCGGCCGTATCTTCTACTGGAACATGACCACCTTTAATAAGGCTGGCATCACCGAGGTCCCCAAGTCTCTGGACGATCTGATGGCTGCCGGTAAGGCTTTCCAGGAGAAGCTGGGCGACGATTACTACCCCATGCACCTGGGCGCATACGACCGTATGATCCTGATGGTGTTCTACCTCGAGTCCAAGTACGGCAAGGACTGGGCAGATCCCGTTACCTCCACCCTGAACTACACCGAGGACGAGATCGCTGAGGGTCTGGCCTTCATCAAGAGCCTGGTGGACAACCACGTCATGATGAACCTGAAGACCTACTACTCTGCAAACTCCGATACCGCTACC